>AUXO015436133.1_pt1 | contig 14804 bp, 19 predicted proteins | sample 768731 | NCBI WGS metagenome assembly AUXO01 (sample SAMN02715735, study PRJNA202380) | gut metagenome | biome: sheep rumen | host: Ovis aries | place: New Zealand: Palmerston North | reverse complement strand
TATTCAAGATGCCTATGAATGGAGCTTTGTTGCTGTCCCTGCTCAACCTGCCGCAGGTGTCACCAAACAGGCCGATACGGCATTGCTCGAAGAACTTGCCCAGCAAATGCGCTCTGAAATCATGCAGCTTTGTACAAAACAATATCATGGCTGCATTTCTCATGCACTCCAATCCGCCGCACAGAAAATGGATCTGCCGGAATTATTCGCATTTAAAAAATCTCTTCTCAGAGAACAGCAAAATACCCTTTCACAGGCAGATGTGCAATTAACAGATTTTCAGCAAAGATAGATCCTGAAAGGAGAATTTTAATTCTATGAATATGGAAATGATCAGTGCATTGTTTTCCCTGTTTTCCGGTCTGGATGATCCCCAGACATATCAGCCCTTGCTGATGACCGCTGTTCAGGAAGTCCGGGGCAGTCTCCGCCCGGAATGTGATGATACAGATGCCCGTTTGTGCTATCTGGTCGCTGCTCTTGCCAATCTTCGCTATGTTCAATTATGCGGCACACGGGAAAAAGCAATGGCCACTTATGCCGGAACGATCGCCAAAGAATCCGATTCTTCTCAAAGACTTTTCTTTGCAGAACAGCTTGTCAGCTCTTACCGGGGATTATGCTGTGATCTGCTCAGAGAAAAAAAATTCTTCTTTTCCGGGATCGAGGGCTGAAACATGAATACTTTGCTGCAACAATGCATGACTGCCCTGAAAAATCAGCCTTGCTCACAAAAATTTGAAGTCTATCCGGCATTTGACATGATCCCTGTTGTCAATAAATCCGGCAGTATTTTCATTATCATCGGCATGGAAAAACTGCATTTTGCCCTTCCGTTTTTTAATGGCCAGAGTTGCATAACTCCTTTCACAGCAGATTTCCGTGTTTCCGTGCTGATGCCTATTAATACCCCAGAATCAAAACTGCTGGATGTATTTTATCAAATCGCTGTGCCCGGAATGCAGAATGCCGGGGGCATATTATGCGATATGCAAACACAGGCCTGTTCACCGGATTTCAAATTGCAGAAAATGACCTATACAGGCATATTCCGGCTGAAAGGCATTTTTCAGCCTGATCAGGAGGCGGAAACATGAGCTTTATTTTGCAAAATTTAAAATCTTTTCCGGTTGCGATCGGCCAAATGCTATTATATTGTTCTTCTTATCAGATCACAGAAACCAGTCATCTCCAAGAATCCGGAACAGCATCCGGCGGCAATGTGCTGGCCGGCGCATGGCCAAAAGGCATCCGCATCACACTAAAGGGCAGGCTTACCATTTCCCCCGAACAGGTCATTTATACCCTTTCTCAGGCCATGCTTACAGAACAAATATTATCCCTCACAGAAATCAAATTTGAACATGCTATGCTATGCAGTTATACAATTTCTGATCAGCAGGAAATTCCGGAAATGACGCTCGTGTTTTACAGCCATGAAAAACCTGTCCTGATCCCACAGGAACAGGAGGATGAAACATGACTCATGATTTTGAACTTCATTTATATCGCAATCAGAATTTTATTACAGAAACACAATGCCTTTCCCTTAGCATCCAACGAGAAGCTTATACGCCTTATGAAGAAATCAATGCCGTATTTATTGCTTCTCATGCAGATTATACAGGCGTGACCAGAATCGGGCTATATCATAATCAAACTCGCATTTTCCTTGGCCTTGTCGATACGCTCACACAATACACGAAAAATCATAGCAATCTGATCAGAATCAAATCAAAAAGCTTTACTTCTCTGCTCACACAGAATGAACTGCCCGCAGGTCTGCACAGTAATTTGACCATGGAACAGCTCATGACAGATTATTATACTTTTCCTTATATCACTTATGACACCCTCCCTGATACGGGGTATATTTTTGTCAAATCCGGAAATACTATGTGGGATGGCATTGTCAGCTTCTGCTATAAAATGACCGGTCATTATCCATTTGTGATTCATAATCATATCTATCTTTCCAATCCTCCCAGTCAAGCCCTGTTCACGCCCGATCCTGCCAATATTCTTGAATATGGCCATATCACAGATCACACAAAACTTATCAGTCATTATCATATGGAAGACATCTCTGGCCAGTCAGATAGTTATCATCAGGAAAATGCCTATGCCACAGCTTCTGAAATCGTTCGTCATAAACAAATTCCCTTTGATCGTTCATTTCTGTATGATCCAAATGATGCCCTGACCTTCCGGAATTTATATTCCCGTCGAGGATGTCAGGCAGATTATGTGATTTATCAAGGCTTTGACAATCTGCACACCGGCAGAAAGCTGACAATAAACGGCCTGACGGAAAATCAGACTATTTCCCGAGTAAAATTCACATTTGGCAGTCGTGGCGGAATCACGCAATTATGGTGCTATCATGATGGATTTTACAACAACAGCTGACTGCACAGCTGAAAAATAAAGCAGGCGCATTCTGATCTAGTTCTGCATAGAATGCATCACAGGAGGATTTTCTATGAAAACTGATCGGACACTTGCCTCACTGGAAACAGGCGACTTTGCACAGGTGCAGACACTGCATGTCAGCGGCGCAGTCCGCAGACGGTTACAGGACATTGGTCTGACTGAAAACACGCCGGTGCAATGTGTGCAAAAAAGCATTTCCGGTGATCCTGCTGCTTATCTGATCCGGGGCGCAGTGATTGCACTCCGCAAACAGGATGCAGAAAAAATTGCAATTATTCCACAAAAAAAGCCCCTCTCCTAATGGAAAGGGGCTTTTTACTTAAATCTATCAAATTTTTTCAAAATAGAATTTTGAAAAATATGCCTTTCTGCTTGTGATATATTTCCAGTATGAAGCGCATGAAACTGCACATACTATGCTCGTGAGTGAATTTCATCGCTCACAGAAAGAGGTGCTTGCATGAATAATAGTTTATGGGATAAGATCTGTCTGGCATTGCTGATTATTGGCGGCCTGAACTGGGGACTCGTCGGAATTTTTGAGTTTGATCTGGTTGCATGGCTGTTCGGCGGTGCGGCATCCATCCTGAGCAGAGCGGTTTACATTCTGGTAGCCGTTTCTGCTGTGTGGTGTACCACATTGTTATTCCGTCTTGGCGATCATGAACATGACGGCAATGTACGAACAATCGGCTAATCCTCCGGAATGTAAAAAAATGCCCTGTTCCTGTGAGATGGGAACAGGGTGTTATTTTCAGTCATATCTTACGCATTCAGAAGCTTTGCAAGATGTGCCTTTTTTCTGGCAGCATTATTTTTATGCAGCAGATTCTTGGCACAGGCCTGATCTACACGCTTGATTGCATATCTAACAGCAACTTCTTTATCAGGAGCATTGTTAGCAGCAGCAAGTTCAGCCTTTTTGATCATGGTTTTCAGATTGGATTTTCTTGCTTTGTTTGCTTCTGCCTTTGTCTTATTGACTTTTACTCTTTTCTTCGCAGATTTAATATTTGGCATTCCGGACACCTCCTCTATGAATCATCTAAATAACAGAGAGACACGTTTCTGTTGATGCAGACGGTACGGCCGTCCACGCATGATAATATTATAACATGTTTATGTCAGAAATGCAAGAAGCTTTTTCACGTTTTTTTAACGAAAATCTTTCCACATTTCCGGCATATTGCACAAAAATCAGAAAGGATGGAAACAGCATGATTTGCAGGACAGATCTGGCACTTGAATGCATGACCAGTAGTAAAAAATGCTCTGGTATAGAAGAATTTCACCGGGGAAAGTATTTTCATATCACAGAAATCAGAATTTCAGAAAAAGAAGCTTCGGAACGATTCGGAAAACCAGAAGGAAATTATATCACATTAGAAGGGGAATCACTATCCGGATTTTCAGAGCATTATGAAGAAATGGCAGAGGAACTTGCCAATGAAATCCGGGCACTTTTGCCGGATCAGGGCGATATTTTAGTAGCCGGGCTTGGAAATGCGCATATTACTCCCGATGCTTTGGGATATCATGTAACAGAAAAGATCCTTGCTACCCGGCATTTGCAGAAAGAACTTGCGGATGAAGAAGAAGCATTTTTAAAACATCTTCGCCCTGTGAGCGTGATCGCTGGGGGCGTTCTCGGACAAACCGGCATTGAATCGGCCGAATGGATCAAGGCCGCCGCTGATCTTGTAACTCCTTCCGCCGTGATTGCCATTGATGCGCTTGCCTGTACGGATCTTACAAGATTAGGCACAACAATCCAGATCTGTGATACAGGTATTGCACCGGGATCGGGGGTATCCAATCACAGAACAGAGCTGACAAAAGCATTTCTTGGTGTGCCTGTAATCGGGATCGGTGTGCCGACGGTGATTAATCTGCAATATATTGCGGAAAATATGCCTGCTATGATGGTAGCCCCCCGTGATATTGACAGATTAGTCATGCAGGCGGGGCATCTGCTTGCCTGTGGGATCAATATGGCACTGCATCCCCAAATGAGTTATACAGATATTGCTTCTTTTTGAATTTTCATACAATTTTCACAAAATTATCACTTATTTCTCCCTTTTTTGATATAAAATAAAATAAATAGATCTTCATGAAAAGAGGGATTTAATGGGATTTAAAATTAAATTTGGTATGCTCAGAAAATATAACGAAGACAAAAATATGATAGATGTAATCGTTCCGGATGATGTTATCACGATCGGAAACGGCGCATTTAAGCATTGTCAGAAGATTGTGCGTGTCACGCTCCCGGCAAGCGTGGAAACCATTGCCGATTATGCATTTTATGGCTGTAAAAATCTGACAGAGATCATTGTCAAGGGTGAGCTGAAATCCATCGGACACAGTGCATTTGATGGCTGTCCGAAGCTGAAAAATAAACCGGAAATCAAACGGGAATCTGCTCCGAAGCCTGCACCTGTGAAATCAGAAGTGAGTAAGCCGGAAATCAAGCCTCCGGCGATACGGCCAAAGTTTCTGCCTGTGGAATCAGAAGTGAACAAGCCGGAAATCAAGCCTGAACCTGCACCAGTTGAAAAGCTTTCCTCTGCTGATTATGAGAATACCCTTCAGCAGTTCCGGGAACATCCGGAAGATAAAGCCGTCTGCAAAGTGATCAGCGATCATGCTACAGAATTTGTATCTTTCCTAATTCAGCATTTTGAGCTTGGCAGTCTCACAGAAGAACAAACTATCCGCATGATGATTCAGACAGGAAACATGATCACGCCCGAAAATGTCAGCGACATGATTCAGGAAGCAATTGCCAATCAAGCTTATGGTATTCAGACAGAACTTTCACGCTACAAAGCAAGATTATAAAGAAAATGCTCCGGTAGAAATGCCGGAGCTGATTATTTCTATAAAATTTTATTAGAAAATAGCCCTTCTTTCGTCAGAATGTCATATTTTTTAGAAAAACTTGCATTTGACGGATTTTTGTGTTATACTGAAAAAGTGAAATTTTTTGATAAGGAATGTGAGACCATGATCAGAGAAGATTTAAGAAATATTGCTATTATTGCACATGTCGATCACGGAAAAACTACTCTTGTGGATGAAATGCTTAAACAGGGTGGCGTATTCCGTGAAAATCAGAATGTCGCCGAGCGTGTGATGGATTCCAATGATCTGGAACGTGAAAGAGGAATCACCATTCTGGCGAAAAATACCGCTGTGCAGTATAAAGGCGTGAAAATCAATGTCATTGATACCCCCGGTCATGCCGATTTTGGCGGAGAAGTCGAACGAGTGCTTTCTATGGCGGATGGCGTTGTTTTATTAGTAGATGCCGCAGAAGGCCCTATGCCACAGACTAGATTTGTTCTGACAAAAGCTTTGGAAATGGGACATAAAATTATTATTGTTGTCAATAAAATTGATCGCCCTGATGCCCGTCTTGATGAAATCGCTGATGAAATTCAGCTGTTATTGCTGGATCTCGATGCCACTGATGAACAGCTTGATAGTCCGATTTTATATTGTTCCGGCAGAAGCGGCACAGCTTCTCTTGATAAAGATATCCCCGGAACAGATCTGACACCTTTGTTTGAAACAATTCTGTCACATATCCCCGCTCCCGAAGGTGATCCGGATCAGCCTTTGCAAATGCTGGTCTCTTCTATTGATTATAATGAATATGTCGGAAGAATCGCAGTCGGAAGAATTCAAAGAGGTAGTATCAAAGTCAATCAGCCTGTGACAGTCGTCAATGCTAATGTAGCGGATAAGAAAAATCAGGCAAAAATTGTATCTTTGGCGCAGATGCAGGGGCTTTCACAGGTGAATACCGAAACGGCAAAAGTCGGAGATATTGTGATTTTATCAGGAATTCCGGATATTACAATTGGTGATACTATCTGTGCGCCTGAACAGCCCGAAGCATTGCCATTTACACATATCAGCGAGCCAACTGTAGAAATGACATTCTCTGTCAATGACAGCCCCTTTGCAGGCCGGGAAGGAAAATATGTGACATCCCGTCAGCTTCGTGAAAGATTATTCAAAGAATTGCTGAAAGATGTTTCCCTCAGAGTTTCAGAAACAGAAAATACAGATGCCTTTACTGTCGCCGGCCGTGGTGAAATGCATTTGTCAATCTTAGTTGAAACGATGAGAAGAGAAGGCTATGAATTGGCTGTATCTACCCCCAGAGTATTATATAAAACCATCGAGGGCAAATTATATGAACCGCAGGAAAGACTTGTGATTGATGTCCCAGAAGAATGCGTTGGTACTGTCATGGAAAAAATGGGAACAAGAAAAGGAGAATTACAATCTATGCAGCCACAGGGCACTAGAACTCGATTGGAATTCTTGATCCCATCAAGAGGATTATTCGGCTATAAAAGCGAATTTCTTACTAATACCCGTGGCGAGGGCATCATGAGCAGTGTATTTGATAGTTATGTACCCTATAAAGGCGATATTCCTCGCCGAACTGTCGGCTCACTGATCTGTCATGAATCCGGAGAAGCTGTGACTTATGGGCTGTATAATGCACAGGAGCGTGGAACGCTGTTTATTGGTTCAGGCGTTCCCGTCTATGAAGGTATGGTTGTCGGTATGTCCCCCAAAGCAGAAGATTTAGTTGTCAATGTCTGCAAAAGAAAACATCTGACCAATACCAGAGCCAGCGGAAGTGATGACGCTCTCCGTCTTGTGCCCCCACGGATCATGAGTTTGGAAGATTGTCTTGAATTTTTAGCTGATGATGAATTGCTGGAAGTCACCCCGAAAAATCTCAGAATCCGGAAGAGCATTCTCAGCAATACCCAAAGAGCCAAAATGAAAGGGAAAAAAGCATGAAAAAATTATTGATTTCCTGCCTGATTCTTACAGTATTATTCTGCGGATGCGGATCAAAAATTTCTCAGGGCGATGAAGAACCCGAAGTCATTCCCGATATTCAGGAAACAGAACCCCCTCAGACAGAAACACCCCCTTGGATGAATGAAGAATATGAAACCGCTCCGCCACCCCCGGAAACATTAATTCCGGATTCTGATGAAATTGATGATAGCGCAACTTCACTGGATTCTCTGGCATATGAAGTATTTGCAAAATCAAATACGGCCATGATCACAGATTTTACAGGATCAGAAACAGAGATCGTGATTACTTCTCATATTGGGAAATATCCAGTCACAGAGATCGGGCAATATGCTTTTGAGGCGGCTTGGAATGTCACAGATGTGGCTTTACCGGAATCCATCACAGTGATTCATGAACAGGCTTTTGCAGATTGTGAAAGCTTGACAAGCATTAATATTCCGGAGGGCGTTACCAGCATTGAAAGAGGTGCATTTTCCGGCTGTGTAGCTCTGACAGAGCTGACACTTCCGGCAAGTCTGACAGATACAGCAGAAGAAATGCTCACGGGCTGTGAACTGACGGATTTATATATTTTAAATCCAAATTTGAATTATACCAGCTGGGGACTTCAGGAAGCAGAAACAAAATGCGTGATTCATGCGCCAGAAGGCTCAGCAATTCTGACATGGGCGGAAGAAAATGATTTTCCGACAGATATTATTTATTAATCAAACATCCTCGGCATTGCCGGGGATGTTTTTATGAATTTATCAAAAATACTAGACATTTTCAACAAATGCATACAGAAATTAGTAGTCATCCCGTTGTTTTTGAAGAAAATAGTATCCGAGTTACTTTGACGGTCGGTGTCTCTCATAGAAAAAATGGCTGTTCTATTGATGAATGGATACAGCAAATCGACAAAAAACTCTATATTGGAAAAAAGAACGGCAAAAATCAGATTGTATATGAATAATCAAAATCCCCAGCATTGCCGGGGATTTTTTACTCTGCATAAAAATCCGTCAGGGCGTACACTCCGCCCCCAAGATCAAAATTTCTGATAAATTGTACACTCTGCGCATCGCTAACATCTAATGTATAATCCATAATGCGCATGTTTGAGGATAAATCAATCACATCAGAAGCATTGCCGCCATCAAGAAAAATGCCAAGTTTACAAGATGTTCCATTCTGATTATCAACATGCCCAATCCGGAAATGTAATATATTAATATCTTCTACATTCACAGAAACCTGACAGCTGAACCCCATAAAAAGATCATTTGCGCCATATCCAAGTAGATCATCCGTTTTAGAAAAGATCACACCTGTTGTATATGTTTTGCCTTTCATCTTAAAGCTTCTGCTGTCATCGGTCAGGATTCCCACGCCATCCGCATCAAAAGCAGTTTTCAGCACGGTGATACCAGTTGTATAATCCGGGGGAATGGTTTCCGGTGATGAGGTGACTTCTGTACTCTCTTCTGTCGGAATGATTTGGGGCAGAGCGGTTTCTTCTATCATAGCTTCTGATGTTTCTGCAATTTCCAGATGCATCTCTGTAGGCGGTTCTGTACTGATGATTTCCTGTTTTTCCTCAATAGCATCAATTTTCTTTTGCATCTGATTGACAATCAACGGAAGCACTATTCCAGTGATGATAATCCCAATGATAATAATAGCCCCTTTTTTTACATGACTTGATGTAATTACCATAACAATCCCTCACTTTCTTTATTACATTGTATCATGATTTTTAATATCTGTCAAGCAGTGGCTTTCTGCTAAATAAAATTTCAGAAACAGGATTTAACATAGATTTAACATGATCATGCTATTGCATTTGATATTCCCCTGCTATGATGAAAAAGGACTGAAAATTTTATGAATTTTCAGGAAAATCAAGGCTATTTTAAGGTTTGGAGATTAAGATAACAGTATACCAAACCGAAAGGCGGTTATGATTATGAATGCAAAAGAAATTGTATTAGCCGGAATCACTGTAATTGGTGGGCTGGCGTTTTTCCTGTATGGTATGGGCGTTATGTCCTCCGGATTGGAAAAAATGGCTGGCGGTAAGCTCGAACAGGCTCTGAAAAAATTAACATCTAATACCTGGTTGAGCCTTCTGCTTGGGACAGTGATCACAATTGTATTGCAGTCTTCCTCTTCTGTCACAGTCATGCTTGTGGGGCTGGTCAACTGCGGAATGATGAATGTTTCTCAGACGGTTGCCGTCATTATTGGCTCTAATATTGGCAAAACATTTACAACATGGCTTTTATGTCTGATGGGCGTGGATACGTCAGGCCCTTTGTGGCTGTCTCTCCTGAATCCGGAATATTTTTCATTAGTATTTGCCTTTGTCGGCGCAATCCTGATTATGATGTCGAAAAATGGCAGAAAAAAAGATATTGGTGATATCCTCGTTGGATTCGCTGTTCTGATGTATGGTATGGTATTGATGGGCGATGCAGTCGCACCCCTGAAAGAATCTCAGGAATTTCAGCAGATGCTGACAAAATTTGAAAATCCAATTCTCGGCGTATTGACCGGAACGATCGTGACAGGCATCATTCAGAGTTCAGCGGCATCTATTGGCATTCTGCAAAGATTGGCCGATTCTTCTGAAGCCATTACCTTTGGCATGGCAATTCCAATTATTATGGGTCAAAATATCGGCACATGCGTCACGGCATTGATTTCTAGCTTTGGTGTCACTCGCAATGCCAAAAAAGTCGGTGTGATTCATATCGCATTCAATATCATAGGCACTGTCTTTTTCCTGACATTATATGAAATTTTAGATGCTGTGATTGGCTTCCCGTTCTCGGATGATGTGATCAATTCCGTAGGGATTGCAATTGTTCATACAGTATTCAATATCCTGACAACGATTTTATTGCTTCCGTTTGCAAAACAGCTTGAAAATATTGCCAACTGGATTCTGCCTGATAAAGAAGAAAAACCGCAGGAAGAAGAACATGCATTGCTTGACAAGCGTCTGTTGACAACACCATCCGTTGCTGTTGCGGAATGTGATGAAGCATCTAAAAGAATGGCAAAGCTCGCAAAAGAAACTATGCTACTGAGCATTGGCCTGCTGACAGAATATGATGAAAATCAGGCAAAAAAAGTTTCCAAAAATGAATATACTCTCGATGATTATGAGGATCGAATTGGAACAACCTTGGTACAGCTGACATCACAGGCATTATCAGAACATGATAGTCAGGTATCATCCAGAGTACTGAGAGCGATCGGAGATTTTGAACGCTTAGGAGATCATGCCATGAATCTGGTTGATATTGCCAAAGAAATCCATGATAAAAAAATGCATTTCTCTGAAAATGCCTCAAAAGAAATGGATGTTCTGACAGAAGCTTTAGAAGATATTCTAGAACGTGCGTATAGAGTCTATAAAACTGTGGATGAAACAGCAGCCATTGATATTGAACCGCTGGAACAGGTGATTGATTATCTAACTAGAGATATTAAAGCCAATCATGTCAAACGGCTTCAGAATGGCACATGTACGATTGAAACAGGTTTCGTATTGGCTGATATTCTGAATAATTTCGAACGTGTTTCAGATCATTGTTCTAATATTGCTGTTTCTGTCATTGAGACATCACACAGCACTTTTGAAACGCATAATTATTTAAATAAAGTCAAGTTTGGAAATAAGCGATTCAATGATAATTTTGAAAAATTTTCAAATCAGTATAATATCACAACAGGTGTTTAGAAAATCCGGCCATATGGCCGGATTTTTCTTGACATGACAGGAGAAATCTGTTATAATAAATCAGGGGTGATGCTGTGAAAATTTTTTTGCTATATTATTTCATCATCAATATAGCATCATTCATGGATTATGGCAGGGATAAGCAAAAAGCCAAGCATAATGAATGGCGCATTTCTGAAAATCATCTGCTGAATCTGAGTATTTTAGGGGGTGGATTGGGTGCATTGATTGGGATGCATTATTTTCATCATAAAACAAAAAAAATAAGATTCTGGGTCGTGAATATCACTATGACAATATTACATCTATCTGCTTTGATCCTGTTATTACAGATTCAGCCCGGAAATCTGACACATTGAAAGGAGCTATCATGAAAGCTTATACTAATTATCAATTGCTTCCTGTTATTAGAGAAGAGGAAACCTTCCGGACTCCTAAAAATATTATTTTAGAATGCCTGATATTTGGGGTTGTTTTTCTTGTGATGGAAATGGCCGAAGGCTTGGGAATGTCCATCGGGATCATGCCCCGGCTGATGGAATGGGCACGGGAACAATCATTGACCGGAGAACTCACACAGGAAGATATGATTGAAAAAATGAATACTCTTCTGCTTGATCCTGAAAACACACATATTATGTTATTATCCACCGGATTAGGAACGATTGTAGTATTATTATTCTGTCGATTGATTGAAGGCCGAAAATTTTCGACAATGGGATTTTTCAAAGAAAAAGCCGGATGGCAGTATTTAGCTGGTCTTGGTGTCGGCTTTTGGATGTTCAGTTCAGTAGTAGGGCTGACATGGCTTTTTGGAGGATTGCAGTTTCAAGGCCGAGCCGATTTTTCTCCTATGATCTTTATAATATTATTAGGTTTCGGGATACAGGGCATGAGTGAGGAAGTCATGTGCCGGGGGTATCTGATGACGACGATCATGAGACATCATAATATTTGGCTGGCAGTCGGCATTAATTCTTTATTTTTCGGGCTGATGCATGGCGCAAATGCTGGCTTTTCTCTGTTTGCGCTTTTGAATCTGATATTATATGCAGTCATGATTTCATTATATACGCTCCGAACAAATTCTTTATGGGGATCATGTGCGATTCATAGTATCTGGAATTTTGCACAGGGAAATTTCTATGGTCTGCCGGTCAGCGGCATTGATTCTGGTGCAAGCGTGTTCCGGATGTCCTTGAAAGGCTCGGCTTTTATCAATGGCGGTGATTTCGGACTGGAAGCCGGAATTTCTACAACGATCGTTATGACAATATGCATTTTGATTCTGCTGTTTGTCCCTCTTCCATTTCTGGATCAGAAAAGGGATGTTTCATATGAAACTTGATATCAAAAATGGCATTTTGCTAAGATGATGACATAAAAAGCTGATCGATTTCGCAGTGCATCATAATCTATATCAGACAATTGAGGAATTATTGTTTTCTGGAAAATATGAAATCAAGAAAGAAACATTATATATCACTCGAATGCTTTACACTGGTCAAGTCGAAACCGGAGAAATGGCTGAATCATTCCTGATTCCGGATTTCAGCAGATTTCTGAAAAAAAAGACAGTCACAGAATTGCTTTGTTATTTGATTTGGATCAAAGACGCAGAAGCCATCAATAAAATTCTTGCTGATGACAAGCATATTACAAAGAAAAATATTGATCTGCTGATTCAGTATGCAATTATGCATCAATCTTATGAAATACAGATCCTGTTGACGAATTACAAAGCCGAAAAAATTGGCTTTGCAAATTCAGAAAATATTAAAAAAAGATTTAAAATCTGAGGTAATTTCATGAAATCAATATTAATCACAGGGGCAGGGGATGGAATAGGCCTTGCCATGGCAAAGAAATTTGCACAGAATGGGTATCTTCCCATCTTGCATTATTATCATAATCAAAATGCCATCCAGCTAGCCAAAGAACTGAATGGCATTGCGATTCAGGCGGATCTGTCTAACATCTCTGACATAGAACGCATGATCAAAACCGCTTTGCAGGAATTACATCATATTGATATTTTAATTAATAATGCCGGGATCAGCGTGACAGGATTATTGACAGATATTTCCCCGGAAATTCGAAAACAGATCTTTGCTGTGAATATACTGGGAGCGATCGAATGCACTCGGCTATTGCTTCCGAATATGATTCATAGAAAAGCAGGATGCATTTTAAATATCAGCTCCATGTGGGGGCAGGTAGGGGCATCCTGTGAAGTAGATTATTCCGCCACAAAAGCGGCCTTGATCGGCTTTACAAAGGCATTGGCGCAGGAGGTCGCACTGAGCGGCATACGAGTAAATTGCATTGCGCCGGGAGTGATCCGAACGCATATGCTTGATAGCTATGATCAGCAGACATTGCAGAATCTGGCAGAGGAAACACCCCTGCAACGATTAGGCACATCTGAAGATATTGCAGAAGCGGCTTATTATCTATGCAGTGATCAAGCCAGTTTTATCACAGGACAGATTTTAGGAGTCAATGGGGGCTTTGTAATCTAAAAAAATCCGGCAGAATATGCCGGATTTTTTATAATCTAAATTTTTTACGGAAATCCGGTGCTTGATATTTCTGATTCTGATAATTCATCAAGAAAACCTGTATTTCCGGATCTTTGGATTTTTGTGTAACTGTAATCGCATGATCTACTAATTTTTTGATCTGATTTTGATTAGGCGTGATCAATTCGAATAGCAGTTTCAGATCATCTAAATCATGATAATCAATCAGAACGCAGGCAAGCCGAACAAAGATTTTTTTCACATAGGCCTGAGCCGAGGCCTCCTGCTTCACATAGGCAAGATAGACCGCCGCTGATGCCTTTGCCGGAAGATGCAAATATCCGGAAAAATCGCCCGTCCGGAGGATCTGCAATACCTCTGAAATAATAGACAGGCTGTTTCTATAATCTTTCGATTTGCTGAAAATCCAGATCACATGGCTGTCAGGCATACGAATGCAGGTCGTTTTCACATAGCCAAGACTTGTGCTATTTGGAAAAGCCAGTTCTAATGTTCTGGCATAGGGAACAGATAGCAGATCTAGCGAAATACCAAATAATGCTCCTCGATCATAAATCTGAACTGTATCTGGAAGAATCAGCTCACGCAGATGCCAGTTTCCACTAAAAAATCGATTGGGAATACGTGTAATTTCCGCAGGCAGCTCAAAACGGAAGACATCTTCCGGAATATGGATTTTTTCTGATTTCTTGGCGGTCATAATAATACACATCCTTGATTATCAATTCTGAGATCATGCACCTGCCAGCCCTTCAATCCGGCATTATCGAGAGAAAAGCGCATTTTCCCAGAAAAATAAGTATTTTCTTCATCAACAATTGCCATCAGTGTAGGCCCTGCACCGGAAATATATACGGCATATGCGCCATGTGCATAGGCAATATCAAACACATCTCTTGCATGTGGGATCAAAGCCATTCTATATGGCTGATGCAGTTTATCATGCGTGGCCGTGCGGAGATTTTCAAATTTGCCCGTCAGCAGAGAAGCCGAAAATAATGCCGCTCTGGATAGATTATAAACAGCATCTTTGTGAGAAACTTCCGCCGGAAGACACGCTCTAGCCTTTTCTGTTTTGAGTTCAAAATCAGGAATCATGGCGATAAATCTTAATTTCGTATAAACTTCTTGTTTAACCCAATGCACTCGCCGGCCATCAAAAACAGCCGTCACAATCCCTCCGAGCAGTGCAGGGGCAGTATTATCCGGATGTCCTTCGATCTGTGCGGCAAGATCGACAA
>AUXO016285570.1_pt1 | contig 14806 bp, 18 predicted proteins | sample 768731 | NCBI WGS metagenome assembly AUXO01 (sample SAMN02715735, study PRJNA202380) | gut metagenome | biome: sheep rumen | host: Ovis aries | place: New Zealand: Palmerston North | reverse complement strand
ATAGTTGTTAAAGGTGTTGATGATACTGAATTTGGAGAGCTTGGATATTATTTCTTTGTTAATCCTTCAAATTATTCATTAAGTTATCAAGTACCTGTTGATTCTGGACTTCCATCTTCTTATGAAGACTTAGCTGTAGTTACAATAAAAGATAATGTTACAGATTTATCTAAAGAAGATTATGACTTTGAAGATGTAAGTTACGAAGAGCTTACGAGTAAAATGTTTGAAGCTTTAAGTAGCATTACTAAACAATAATTTATCAAAAAAGACACCTCTTAAAAGGTGTCTTTTTATTCATTCTTTTAATTTGCAATAATTAAATTCTTTATCAACAACTTCATAATCTAAGTATTCTACAAATTCAGCTCCGTCATATTCTCCAAAATGCCAAGGTCTTTTTGTGTCCACATCTTCAATGGTAAATTCGCATCTAGTATTACTATCTTCTTCTTTTATAAAATAGACACTATTATGTTTAGTATTTATTTTTAGAATCTTGTTTTCATTTAAGAGCTTTTCTAAAGTTTCAGAGTAAAGTTTTGACTCATCTATTTCTTTGTCGAAATTTTCTTCAAGATATTTAGCTATATTAACTCTAACTTTTAAGAAATTCTCATCCTTACATTTTTCTAATAACCACTTAGGGATTTTAAATCCACCATATCCACTTTCTATCGCAATTTTCATTAAAATTCCTCCGAATAATAAATTTTTCACTATATATAGTATATAACAAAAGCTTAAATTCCGCAATATGCTTTTTAATATAAAGTTTCAATTATAACAGATTATTTGAAACAAAAGGGTGAAAATAGCTTAAAAAGGCTAAATATTTTCAGTAAAAGTTATTATTTTGTTTTAAGGTTTGATATAATATACTTGTAAACAAAAAACATACTAGGAGGAATTAATAATGAGTGGATATGCTAATGGTGAGAGATATGAGGTAGTTGAGAATAATTGCTGTGGTGGAAGTGTAGTTTATACTACGAATTCAAGAGCTGAGGCTGAGGCTATTAAGCTTCAGTATAAGAGTGCTTATCCAGAGAATAGCTACTCTGTTACAGGCGGAACTATCTACACAATGTAATAATTTAAATATTAAAAAAAGAGGCTATAAAAGCCTCTTTTATTTTTTTCTTAGATAGAGAGTCATTCTTTCAATATTATCTTTATTTTTTCCTTCGGCAACAATTATTGTTGGTTTATATAGTGAACAATTTTTACTTCTTTCTAAAAGATAATTAAATGTTCCCATATCATTTTCAAGTTTATAGAAAGTATATTTACCTTCTATGTCTCTTATTGCTACGTAAAAGAAAATTGAGTTTTCCTTTTTGTTTTCAATATGAATAGTTTCTCCATCATTATAATCGATGAAATATTCCATCCCCATTGAATCATTATAAACTTCTGTTTTCTTTATATTTTCTACAGAGATATAGTCTTTATAATCTAAATCTTTTATATCAAGGGACTTATCAATGTCTAATAAAATTTCTAAAATTTCTTTATCTATTTTATCTGTATTTATATTTTTTACTTTTGTACTTTCTGTTTTTGTTAAATTACTTGTATTTTCTTTTCTTTCTCTAACGTGAAAATTAATATATAAAACTTTTAATTCATCTTTAGAAGATGTTTTTTTATAGTAATAACCTATCCTTGGGTGATTGTAGTATCCATTAAAATAATGTTTTGTTCCATAATTTGTTTGGTTCTTTATTATATCTTTTATAGTTTTCCAGTCCACTTTTTGGAAACTTACAATTTTGTAATTATCATCATCGTCTACAAATTTTAAACCAAAGATAGTATCGTCGTCAAAATAAAAATATGTATCTTTATAATTATTGTCTTTTTCATTTAAGATAAGAATTTTATCCATAACTGTAAGGTCTTTTAAGTATCCAATATCTTTATTTCCATTAAATTCATAGTCTGGATAATAATCACTTGAGTTAAAATAGATTTCTTCTCCAATTTGAGGAATTTCATCTATATAAACTATCTTTTCATCGTAAGGACTTTCGATATCTATATCTTTTTCTCTTGCATCTACTGTTTTGGAAGCTAATAAGAATACAATTATTATTACTGGAAGCATAATTAAAAATTTATTTTTTAAATTTAACATATTTTTTGAGCCTTTCTATAGGTTAATTTTAAATTAACACATATTTCTTATATTTTATCTGAATATTCATTTTTTTTCAATGAAAAAGTCTTTAAAATTTTTCAAGAATATTGTATATTTTAAACATAAATTAGGAGGTTTTTTTGTTATGGAATTACTTAGAAAATATTTGGAATTTGAAGAGAAAAACAATCCAGAATTTGATAATTTTGCTATTATTAATGAAAAAGGCTTTTCAATTATTGGATACAAGAAAGAAATGCTTGATAAATATATTTTTAGAGATTGTGTAACTTTTTATGATGATGAAAGAACAATTTCTGTATCTGTTGGATATGTTCCAGATTTTGAGATAGATAGAAATTTCCTTTTAGAAGAGCTTAATAAGTGTAATTGTTCTATGCCTTCACTTTCATTTTTTATTTCTGAACAGGGAGAGATTATTGTTAGGCAGTTTTTCTTTGAAGTAGAAAATGAAAAAGAACTTATAGCTCATATTGTTATGCTTGAAGAAAAGCTTTTTAAAGAAATTTGGAAGTTAGAAAATTTATTTAAAAAAAGTTAAATTTTTAAAGCTCTTAGTACATATAATTTATAAGTGTATAAAAATATAAAAGGAGATTTAAAAAATGGAAAGTACAAGTAATAAAATTTTTGAAAAGAATGTTTCAACTATTGGTTACGAAGACAGAATTGAATCAGTATTTGATTATACTTTAAATGTCCCTGGTGAAGATGAGATTACTTTTAAATTCAAAACTTTTGAGTTTAAAGATGGAAGCAAAGGATTTGAATTCTTTACTGAAAATATTCAGACTTTAAATGAACTTACTGAAAGTAATGACCCTGTTGAATTTAGAAAAGGTCATTCAGGTATTGAACTTGAAGAAATTATTGAATTTAAAGATGAACTTGTTGAGAATGTAGTTGATATTGTAAACAAGGAAGTTAAAGAGATTATGGATGAAGCTGGCGTTAAATCAGAAGACAGAGGATATAGTAAAGATAGTACTCTTACAGCAGATGTTTTATCTGGAAAGATTAATCAGTACCAGTTTGAGACATATGACAATTCTGATGTTCCTATTGGTGAGAAAGTTTGGAGAGAATATAAGGAAGTTGACGGAAAAGCTGTTGAAACACTTATTCAAGGCGGTAAAGAAAATAAGCCAGTAGAAATTGAAAGAGATTAATACTAAATAAGACGCAAAATTTGCGTCTTATTTTTTTTGTTTTCATATGGGACATGTATAAATTTTTAATCAATAATTTGTTCTTCTGCAAAATATTAAAAAATATTAATTACCAGGGGACCAGGCAAAATAAATTTTGTTTTTTTTATTTTCTTTTTCTTACTTTTTAGTTTTTTGGATTTTAAAATTAAAAAACCTTTAAAATGCCTAAAATACGGGCTTTTTTCTTTCCCAGATTTTCATATAAACAAAAATGATTTCAAATTTTTGTTTAAAAAAGTTTACGGCAGTTCTGGTAGGTCCGTCGGACCAGAAAAATTTTCAATAATTTGTTGTACAACAATTTATTAACGAAATTTTTTAAATACTGCAGTTAAATTTTTAACACTCCGAAATCTAAAACCATTTCATTGTCTTCTTTGAATTCTAATGTTTTTAAATTGTTTACTATCTCTAAAAGCTCTTTTTTAGTATTAAAATAATAATTTATATCTCCAGCGATTTTAAATCCTTCTTTTACGTTTATATATTTTTTATCTTCAATGCTCCAATCTTCTTTCTTTAAAACAAAGTTTTTATACGTTTTCTTTTCTGTGTCAAAAGTTATTCCTGTTACGTTTTCATTTGCACCTTTATAATAGTTTGTTATTAACATTTTTAGTTCCTCCTTAAAATTTTTGTATATTTATATTTTATCACGTATCATGAGTACTTTCAGAAAAGCGTAAACTTTTTAGTTTATGATTTTTAAATTTTTTCTAAAAATATTTATAAAAATTGATAAAATATCTTCTAGTTTTAAGGGGGATATTATATAATATATTAAGTTAATTTTTGCGTTTTCTAATTTTGAAAGGAGTTTCGTTATGGCTTTTAACTTAAAAGATTCCATAGATACAAATGAATTTAATTATTACAGAGATGAAGCCTTTAAAAATCTTGAACAAATAAATGATTCTCATCCTTTAAAGATAGTTGTTGCTTCTGATATTGCTTTATATTTTTGTATGTTTGACCCCAGTGAAAAAGTTTCAAAGAAAGAATACTTTGAAAAGAAAGTTTTGCCTATGTGTCAAACTCTTACAGAAATAAATATCAGTGACACTGATAAAGGTTCTTATAGTGCTACTTGTGGTACTTTTCATAGTGATGATAGAGATAAAAATCCTAAATGTGATATTAATGTTGTTAAAAAAGATGAAAGTTTCTTTGGACATTCTTTATCTCATGAGATAGGACACTTTTTATCTGTTGAACTTAATGAGAATAAAGATGAATTTGTTGACTGGAAGCTTATGACTAAATGTAGAGGTCTTGAAGAGATTTTTACTGAGTATTATGCTAACTGTTTGACTAATTTAAAGAGAGAAATTAACGGTGAAGAAATGGATGAACTTCATTCTGACTTTATTGCTTCTGACGATATAGATTCTGGGCTTCCAGACCTTGAGATTATTTCTGATAGAGCATTTTATGGAAGTGTTGAAGGTTTTGCACCTATTATAGACAGTGTTCTTCACAAAGAAATCCTTAATTCTAAGATTTTTAAAACTTATGATTTTAAACCTTATGAAGGTTATTTAAACAATTTAAATAAAGATATTTATTCAATGATTAATGAAGGAATGAATTATACTGGATATGAGAATATAAACAAATCTCTTTCTAATTTACTTACTTTTACTATGATTGAGAAGTATAAAAATAAATCTAACGAAGAAGTTTTTATAGATTATCTTAATTTAAGAGAAAATCTTGCTACTTATGGAAATCCAATTCTTCAAGGCGGGATTATTAGAGACTTAGATGTTCTTATGTGTGAAAGATTTGTTGGTAAAAGTTTTGAAAAGATGGATGATTATACTTTGTCTACAGTTGTTTATGCTTTTGATGATTATGACATTTTAAACGCTGAGAATAAGTATGATGCATTTAAACAGAAAATGAGCAGTGCTTTTATAGATATTGTTGATAGTCCTTCCAATATTTATGATAAAGAGTCTTTAACTATTAAAGATATTTTTGAAAAAGAAGATATTGAGCTTATAAAACTTGATATAGAAGATAAAAATTTAAACGAATTTAAGAATTTAAAACTTGGACTTGATATGGATTCTAAAGTTCTTGCTGATAACATTTTATTTAATTTCTCTGAAGTTAGAGATATTCTAATTAATAAAGATTTTAAAGGAAGTAATTCTTTTAGTGAGAGTATTTCTCTTGTTAGAGAAATTGATGGTAAGAAGTTTTATAGAGAGTTCGTTGAAGGAGACTTCTTTAAAAGGGCTTTAAAAGCTGAAAATATTAGAGTTTGTTCAGATATTTTAAGAGAAGTTGCTTCACTTGAGCAAAAAGATATGGAAAAATTCTTTAAGAATAATAATTCATTTATTGAAGATAATCCTAATTTATTCTTTAGTGCTCTTTTATATACAACTGCTTTTGATAAACCAGAAAAAACTAAAAGACTTGTTGAAGGACTTTCTTCAATTGATTTTTGTGAAATTAAAAATTCCAGAGGTCAGAATTTCCTTTTATTCTGTGAAGATAAAGCTTTTTGCTGCAACGATGGAAGACTTTCTCTTGGAAGAGACAAAGCTCTTGGATTTAGTAATTACAATTATGAAAAAGAAGAACAGCTTTTAAAGAATCTTTTATCTAATGGTTTTTCTCTTGGAGATAAAGATAATTGTAATAGAACTGCTTTTGAAATATTTATTGATAAGAGAAACTTTAAGATGGAAAAGAATATAAAACTTTTCGAGACAATAAAAGATATTTCAACTCAGATTGGTAATTATAATATTCTTCTTAAAGGAGTTAAAGATTCTACAAAGGAAAAGGTACAAGAATTTCTTCCTGACCTTAAAATAAAAGAAAAAGAAGATATAAACGAACTTTAAAAATTAAAAGAAGGAGCTTTAACTCCTTCTTTTTTTGTTTGTTTTTAGGCTTAAAATACATTATAATTATTTATATATTCGGAAATTTAAGGAGTTTTTATGAAGAAAAGATTTTTAATGATTAGTTTGATTTTATCATCTGTTGTTTTTATAGGCTGCGGGTGTAAATATACTAATTCTGTAGAAAATAATAATGAGGAAAGTGTTAATAAAGATATTAAAGATATTTTTATAGATGTTGAAACCAATATAATAGATGAAAAGGATAATTCAAATATTATTATTGAAGAAGATACAGTGGATACAGAAGATACAGAGGAAAAAGCAGTAAAAAAAGAAGATTTAGAAAAAACGGATACAGAAACAGCAGAGGTATCTTCTAACATTTTAGTTGAATATTCTTATTCTAATTATGCTTGGGCAAAAACTTATAAAGGATGTGTTATTTTTGATGATGGAAGTATTTATGAATTTGATATAGATTTTCCTATTCCTGATGAGTATAACTTTGATGACACAGATTCTTTTAGTAATTACATTTTAAAATATGGAAAAAAGAAAAAGACAAAGCTTTTAAATGGAGACCTTGAGAACTTAAAAGAAAATGTTGAAAAATATGCTTTAAGCAATGATTCTTTTGATATCGATTATATTGGATGTGATATGGGAGATACTGTTATTAAAGTTTATTACAATAATGAAAAATTTCTTATTTCTACTAGTGGTGATGCAAATGGAAAAAGTACTTCAGATGAAGGAGAATATATTTATTTAAAAGCTGCTAAGTATTTAATACATTAAAAAAGAGGAGGGATTATCCCTCCTCTTTTACTTCTTCTAGCATATCAATCATAATTTCTTTTTCGTTTCCGTAGTCATCGGTTATAAATGCATCAGCTACATCTCCAAAACCTTCAACTTTATACATTAAATATTCTTTTCCCATTGTTAGATTTGTTATTTGATTATAATCTTCAGAACCATCAAAAAAATGTCTAACATATTCATTATTTTTAAGCTTTACTTTTATTGGTTTTTCTAATATTCTTTCTCCTGTAAACGGATGAGAATCCAAAAATTCAAAACTTTCAAATATATTCATAAAAAAACTCCTTAATCTTTAATTATAGGTGATTTATCTATCAAATCTTTTTCATCATATAAAGAATTTCTTAATTCTAAAAACTTTTCTTTAGCTCCTTTTGTCATACAAAAAAGATTTGCCTGTCTTTCACCTATTTGTTTTTTTACTAATCCAAGTTTAATAAAATATTTGTAAATTTCCATACTAGAAGAAAGTTCATAATCCCTTAGACATTCTCCCCATATAGATTCATCTTCCTCTGTATTAAGCATATCATCTATTGCATTTATTACTTCTTCCCATTCAAAGTCTTTTCCATCTAAACTTATAAATGTTTTTATTATTTCTTTATTTTTAACTTCTATATTCTTAAAATTTTCCATAAAAATCCTTTATTTTAATGTTTTGTATTAATCGGTACTAATATGAATTTCTCCGTAAAAAGCTTCTCCAAATATACCAAATGTTTTTCCTTTATAATGCATTTTACTCCACCAGTCGCACTGCCAACCGTTAAAATCAGTAATGTCATCTACATCGTACATATCCTCGAAATTTCCAGAAGGTATATTTATAATCCTAAGTTCTTTTAAAGAACCATCCACCATTTTGTCAAGAGCTTCGTCAATTTTTTCAGTTTTTCCCTGTTCCTTAATAAAATCAATAACCAAAATAATTCCTCCTTAAATATCTTTTTCTTCGTTTATTGCATTTTCTAAATCAAGACAACTAAATTCTTCAATTTCCATCATAATATTTGTTAAAGGGCAGGTATACTCTATTCCTTCAAGGTCAATTTCTGAATACTCTTCATAGAGCTTACTCATTTCTTCTTGAGCCTTCTTTATAAATTTTTCTATCTCTGGGGTCATTATGTTTTTCATTAATTTTTTCCTCTTAATCCTTTTTTAGTTTATCTGAAATTATATCGTTATCTGCTACAACAAAATGACTTAGTTTGTTTTCTCTTTTGTACTTTGCTAAAAGATTAGTTATATCTTTTTGTATATTAAGCTCTGTATCAATATTTCTAAACTCATTAGAGTCATCATCGAAAGCTATAGTTACAAGAACGTATGACTTTTTCATAAAAAATAAGCTCCTTATTTAACTTCTATATATATTATATCATGTATGGTTTCTATGGTCCACCAAAATACTTATAAAAACTCTTTATTTTTTCTGTATTTTCTTATAAAATATTTGTATAAAAATAAAAATTTTTGAGGTATTTTTATGAGCAAAAAATTTACAAGTATAGAACTTTTTGGAGGCTGCGGGGGACTTGCTCTTGGAATGGAAAAAGCAGGTTTTGACCAAAAAATTGTTGTAGAACAAAATAAAAGAGCCTGCGAGACTTTAAGATTCAACCGTCCAAAATGGAATGTTGTTGAAGATGATATAAAAAATGTTGACTTTAAACCTTACGAAGGAGTTGATTTTGTTAGTGGAGGAGCACCTTGTCAGGCTTTTAGTTATGCTGGAAAGAGACTTGGTTTTGGTGATATTAGGGGTACTTTATTTAATGAATTTGCTAGATGCTTAAAAGAAACAAAGCCTAAAATGTTTTTATTTGAAAATGTAAAAGGTCTTTTAACTCATGACGAAGGAAGAACTTTTCAAACAATTCTTCATACATTTGAAAAGCTTGGATATGAAGTTCAATACAAGGTTTTAGATGCTTCTTATTATGGTGTTGGACAAAAAAGAGAAAGACTTATTACTATTGGTATTAGAAAAGATTTAAAAGATAAAATAGATTTTAAATATCCTGAGCCTACTAAGAAACAAATGACTTTAAAAAAAGCATTAAAGGGATGTCCAAAAAGCGAAGGAATTTCTTATTCTGACAAGAAAAAGAAAGTTTTAGAACTTGTACCAGCTGGTGGTTATTGGAAAGACCTTCCTGAGGATGTTGCAAAAGATTATATGGGTAAAAGTTATTTTTCTGGAGGGGGTAAAACTGGGATTGCTAGAAGACTTTCTTGGGATGAGCCTTGTCTTACTTTAACTACTAGTCCTTCTCAGAATCAAACAGAAAGATGTCACCCTGATGAAACAAGACCTTTAACTGTTAGAGAATATGCTAGAATTCAAAGTTTTCCTGATTCTTGGGAATTTAAGGGTTCTATAAATGATAAATATAAACAAATTGGTAATGCTGTTCCTGTTGAACTTGCACGAAAAATTGGTAAAGAAATTATCAAATCCTTAGAAAATATGGGGGTGTAGGACTTTTTTAGGTTGTTATTTTTTGTAAATTTGATACAATAAATACGTACATTTTTTTATGTACCCTACAAAATTTTTTTTACAGAAAGGCTTTTAATTTGAAGAAATTAACTTTAATTGCACTAGGACTTTTAACAAGCGTATCACTCGTTGCTTGTGGTTCTACACAGACAAACTCAACAGGTGTTGAGGACAAGAAAGTTGTTAGCGAGGCTATTACTGAGGCTAGCGATGCGGTAGTAGATGCTGCTACAGATGCTGTTAGCGAAGCTGTTGATGCTGCAACTGAGACTTTAGAGGAAGCTACTGAGACAGTAGAGATTGCAAATCCTATTACAGAACATTCTGACCTTGCTTCTTTAGTAGAATCTGTTGGTTTTGATTTTGAAGTTCCTGAAGCTATCGGGGATGAATATACTGATGTTGTTTATATGGATATTAATGGTGAGACTGCTGAGGCTCTTTACAGAAGCTCTGATGGCAAGGAAATCAATATTAGAAAGGTTGCTAAAGATATTTTAGCTGCTGGACTTGCTGAGGAAGCTGCTCTTGAAGCTTCTGAAGATGTATCTGTTGAAACTGCTGAGGCTGAAGCTAGTGATGCTGGTGAGGCTGCTACTGAAGAGTCTTCAGAGACTGAGATGATTACTATTGGTGATGCAGAAGTTGAGGTTGTATCTGATGATTCTCTTTCTTCTGAGCTTGCTGGTGTTTATACTATGTTCGAGAATTCTACAGAGGTTGATGTAGATGGTGTAAAGGTTACTCTTATGGGTAATGGAGATACTTATTGCCTTGCTACTTGGACTGATGGAGATTACTCTTATTCAGTATTCTTTGAAGATGGCGACTATGATACTTATGCAGGTATTTCTTCTGACGAGTTTGTTGATATTGTTAAGAGTGTTCACTAATATAAATATAAAACCATATTAAGAATAAGAGTCCTTCATTGGACTCTTATTTTTTTTGCAAAAAAATAAAAACAATATATAATAAAGATAATATTAAATTTAACAGAAACGAGGTAAAAGTATTGTTTAGGAGTAAAATTATTTATCCAAAAAAAGATTTAACTGAACTAAGAGAAGATGTCAGAAAAAGAATAGATGAAATAGATAAGGATTTTATTAAAAAATCTTATAAGATAGATAAAACATATTCTAATTTAGATGATGCTTTAGAATTATTTTCTGGTCTTGGTATAGGTTCATTTATTGCAACTTGTTTTATATTTTTAATTTATTTTGCTGCAAAGATTCTTTTTAACATAATTTTGCTATATATTTTTTTAACAATTTTATTTTTTACTATTGCAGGAATTTTGAAATTAATAGAAACAAATTATTACGAAAAGAATTGGCACTATATTGATGAGCTTAATAAGATTTTAAAAGAAAAAGGTTTAACTGACCTTACGAACGGTTTTAATAAATTATTATATTCTTCAATTGATGGAACAGTAGATAAAAATATTAGAGATTCTGAAACTTTTGAGTTTTTAGATAAAATAAAAAAGATGCAAGATATTTTTCCTGAGAAAGAATTTTTGTTTTCTTTAGAAGTTAATGAGGATAGTATTTTTGATTTTTTTGATTATCTTGAAGAAAATATTGATGAGTTCAAAAATGATGAAGATTGGTATAGGTATACTATTGAAATAACTCCTTATATGGATGGAATAAAATTGGAAAAATTTAAGATTTCTTGTAACAGACGTGAATTTAAGGAGCTTATTAAAGATAAAGATTCAATAGATTTTAGTTACTTAAATCCTATTATAGAAAAAATTGAAAAAGATTCTTAAAAGAGAGGCTTAAAACCTCTCTTTTTTATTTTGATGATGTTGTTTATAAAAGACTAGTACTTTTTCTTATGTCAGTGGAAGATTCGTTTTTCATTGAAGCAACGAATTTTTTTGTTAAAATTTATGTATTTTTGCCGATATTATGGTATGTTAAAAATATAAATATGTCTCTTTGGAGGTTTTTATATGCTTAATTTTAATGAGAAATTTTTCGAAGACGAAATAAGACTTGGTTTTTTTGTAAGTTCAGAGATGAAGAGAGTTTGGGCATCTGAGATGAAAGTTTTAGATATTTTAATTGATTTTTTCAAAGAACTTGATATTCCTTATTTCATTGAATATGGAACTCTTCTTGGTGCAGTTAGACACAAAGGATTTATTCCTTGGGATGATGATATTGATATATCTCTTTTAAGACCTGATTTTAACAAGATGCTTGCAAATTTAGATAAGCTTCCTCCTATTATTAGAATTAATAGTGTTTATACAAATACTAGTTTTCATACTTTTAAAGCTGTGGCTACAAATAATTTAGATGATAAGCTGACTTTTAACAAAGAGAGAATGGCTAATTTTTATAATTGTCCTTATGTTGTTGGAATTGATATTTATCCTCTTGATTTCGTTTCAGATGATAAAGATGCAGCTAATCTTCAAAAGAATTTGTATAGTATAGCTTATAAGCTTTTATATAGATGTATTGAACTTGAAGAAAAATATGACAGCAATTTGAAACAAAAAACAGAGAACAATATAACATTATTTAATTTAGTAGATACTGAGAATATAGACAATGAGGAAAAATCAATATTTTTACAAGACCTTCTAGTTCTTCAAGAATATTTGGATAAATTTTTTAAAGGTGGTATTGTTATTGATACAGCAAAACCTATTAGAAATCAACTTGCTCTTTGCTGTGAGAGTTTAGCACAGCTGTTTACTGAAAAAGATGGAAGTCATATTGCTTATTATCCTTATATTCCCACTTATAATAGTAGTCCTTGGAGGACGAAGGATTTATACGAAGAAAGCCTTATATATAAATTTGAAAATATGAATTTAACTGGAGTTAAAAACTATGATTTTTGGCTTAGAAACAACTATGGAGAAAATTATATGACTCCTATAAATTGCGGGGCAGCTCATGACTATCCTTTCTATAAAGGACAAAAAGAATATTTTAAATATTTTGGTTTTATTTAAAAAAAATTTGAAAAATTTAGAATATTTAAAGCGTTTTTCTTTATAATATAAAGTGATGCGTGTTTATACATGTTGTCCTCCTCCGTTGGTTATATATATGAAAAAGCAGTAAGTTTTGCTTACTGCTTTTTTTATTGCTATTTTTCAAATTGTTTAAATTCTTGGAAAAATTAATTGTTATTTTGCAATTTTTATCAACAAAACGTTTTTCTTGGGTCTAAAATTCTTTATATTTTTAAGCAAAATTTAATGGATTTTTCTTTAATTTTCATAAATAATATGATATATTAATCATTGAAAAAAGTATTGTAATTTTTTTGTTTTTTGAGGATGCGTATGTTAGATAATAATTTGAAAAATGTAATTTTGAATCTTTATGAACAATTTAGTTCTGATAATATAAATATTTTGTCTAAAAATGATTTTTATAAATGCTTAAGAAAATTTCTTAAGATTAATGAAAGTGTTTTAAATATAGGTAGAGTTGAATTTGTTTTAAAGTTACCTAAGAATTTATTTTCTAAGCAAAGTATTAACGAGAAGATAGTTATCTTTGATGATTCTTGTAGTGATGCAGAGTCTTTTACTTATGAGACAAACCTTATTTCTGAGTTTGATAGTATTTCTTTTATTAACTATCCTTTGTTTGGAGAATTTGATGAAAATCAAAAGAATACTTTAAAGTTTATTGAAGGTATTTTTTCTACTCATTTCAAGAAGTTTCTTTATATAGATTATATTCACGAGTCTAAATATCTTGATTCTATGACTAGTGCTCCTAATTTTATTGGGATACTTGAAAAAAGTAATATTTTAAAGCATAAATTTGGGTCTTTAAAAGATTATTATTGTTTATTCCTTAATATTAGAGACTTTAAGAATATTAATGCAAGTATAGGTCCTATTGCTGGAAACGAGCTTTTGACAAATTATTTTTTGAGAGCTGAAGAGCTTTTATTTGAAGATGAAGTTTTTGGAAGAGTTGGCGGTGACAATTTTGTTGCTCTTATTGAAAATGAGCATCTTGATGAATTTTTAGATGAACTGAATCATTCTTACCTAGATGTTTATAAGAATAATAAAAAAAATACTTTTAGAATGAAGTCAAGAGTTGGAATTTATAAAATAAAAGAAAATGATGACTTTTCTGATGTTATTCAGAGAGCTTCTATTGCGAATTCCATTTGTAAGCTTTTAAAAGAAAGTGATAGATTTTATTATTCTGATGATATGACTGGACAGTTTAACATTGAGCAGCAGATTGTTATGAATTTTACACAAGCTCTTAAAAATAAGGAGTTTGAAATTTTTTATCAGCCAAAAATTTCTGCAATTACTAAAAAAGTTGTTGGAGCAGAGGCTCTTGTTAGATGGAATAAGGATGGCTCTTTTATTTCTCCTTCTGACTTTATTTCAGTCCTTGAAAAGAAAGGGCTTATTCACAAGCTTGATATGTATATTTTTGATAGAGTTTGTAGTGATATTAGAAATATGCTTAATGAAGGAATAGATGTAGTAAGAATTTCAGTTAACTTATCCAGAAATGATTTGCAGGATGATAATTTATTTGATATTTTACAGAGTATTATGAAAAAATACGATATCGATAAAAAATATATTGAATTTGAAATTACTGAGAGTAGTGTTTATGATAATCCTTCTTCTTTCACTAATTTTATTTCAAAACTTAATGACAATGATATTAGTGTTGCTGTTGATGATTTTGGAACTGGATATTCTTCTCTTCTTCTTATCAAAGATTATTCTTTTGATACAGTTAAGATTGATAAGAGTTTTGTAGATTCAATTGTTTCGAAAGACGAGAAAAATCTTTTGTTCCTTAAGAATATTGTTAAGCTTCTTAAAGACCTTGACAAAGATATAGTTGTAGAAGGCGTTGAGTCTAGAGAACAGCTGGAATATCTTGTTAGTATTGGATGTGAAACTATTCAAGGATATGTTTATGAAAAAGTTTTACCATTTGAAAAGTTTAAGAGTCTTTTGATTTCGGATAAGAAATATTTTTAAATTTGATACAAATTAGAGATGGCGAAGAGCCATCTCTTTTTTTATAGGGATTTGTCAGTAGTATTTTGCCTGCTCATGATGCAAAATACTACGTTTTTAGAAGTTCATATTAAGTTGTTTTCCTGAGTATACGATAGATTGGAGTCAAAAGCTTTTACTTTGGATTTGTTAGTAAATTGTTTAAAAAACAAAACAATTTACGTTTTAGATGTTCAT
>AUXO016718567.1_pt1 | contig 14811 bp, 16 predicted proteins | sample 768731 | NCBI WGS metagenome assembly AUXO01 (sample SAMN02715735, study PRJNA202380) | gut metagenome | biome: sheep rumen | host: Ovis aries | place: New Zealand: Palmerston North | reverse complement strand
TATTATTCCTTAGAACTTATGATTTATGCCCAAAAGAAAAAAATGATTAAGGAATTAGGCACTATTATAAAATTCCAAAGACAGATGGTTAAAAAATAATCTCTAGCAGTAAGTTATCTGAAAAAAATCAGTCATTTTAGACTGATATAATAAATGTAGCCAAATTCAAAAGAAAAGACTACATTTTTTTGTTACAATAAAACGAAGAAAAGGCTTTTATGGAAAAATAAGAAATGTCTAAATAGATGCTAATAAATTTTAAAAAGGCTATTGACCAGTCCAAATGAACCAATTTTATTATTGCTGCCTAACAACATTTTGCAGATTATTTTGAGTCGGATTTACTGAAGGAGCATTTGGAACAACTTGAGGTATTCCTTGAAAAGGTGCAGTCAAAACGACAGCTGAAGTATTAACAGTAGGAACAGGAGCAACTGGTGTTTTTGAAACATTGGGAGTTCCTGAAATATACTGAGCTGGCGTAGAATTAACATTAGTATTAACCATTTGATTAGCTCGTGTTTGAGGAGTCATAGGGACACTCTTATTGATATAATTATTAGATGTTTTATTGCTAGGAGCCACATTACTAGAAAACTCTATCAAACCATCATCTGAGGTGTTAACAGGAGCTTTTGGAATGGAGTTTTTGATTTCAGTAGCAACTTCATGCTCATAATTATCATCATCTTCATTTTCAATTTCAATCGTACGATAAACCTCTTCAAAAGAAGTAATACCCTCTAGACATTTAATCAAAGCATCTTGTAACATAGTAATAGTTTTTCCATCATATACAAGCTTTGCAATGTCCTTCTTTTCCATTTTTTCATTACTAAGAGCAGCACGAATGTCATCAGTAAGCTCTAAAACTTCATGTATCGCAATTCTTCCATGATATCCATTGCGACAATGTTCACATCCTCTCGGATTTGCATCCCAAACCTGAACGACATCCATATTCATAAACCGTTTAAAAACTTTTTTCTCATATTTTGTTGTCTCCCTTTGATACCTACAATAAGGGCACAACATTTTCGCTAGTCGCTGAGAAATAATTCCTGATAAAGCTGAAGACAACAAATATCTTTCAACATCCATATCAAGTAAACGCTCAACAGTAGATAAAGTATTATTAGTATGGATAGTAGACAAAACTAAATGACCAGTAATAGAGGCCCGCACAGCAATCTGGGCTGTTTCCGAATCACGAATCTCCCCAATGAGAATAATATTTGGGTCTTGTCTTAGAATAGAACGAAGCGCAGCTGCAAAGGTCATTCCAATTTCAGAATTAACTTGAACCTGGTTAATACCTTCAATATTCATTTCTATTGGATCTTCAACAGTAATAATATTAGTTTCTGGCTTATTAAGTTCCTGTAAAATGGAATAAGTAGTAGTAGATTTACCAGAACCAGTAGCCCCAGTTGTTAAAATGATTCCATTAGGAATTTCCATCATCCTTCTGACTTTTTCCAAATTTTTAGGATGAAAGCCTAATGTCTCAACACCTTCTAAGCTTCTAGAATAGTCCAAAATACGAATAACGATTTTTTCACCCTCATTCAACGGTAAAGCAGAAACACGCATATCTAAATAACTATCTCCAAAAATTCCTTTTATAGCTCCATCTTGCGGTAATCTAGACTCAGTAATATTCATATTAGCAAGAAGTTTAAGTCTCGTTGTTAAATTTTTTTCATAAACTTTAGGAACAAAAGTATAATCGTGACAGTCCCCATCAATACGAAAACGAACCATCATTCCATCTTCTCTTGGATCGAAATGAATGTCCGATGCATTATTCTTTGATGCAGAAATAATAATATAGTCTGCAATCTGAGTAATCGGAGTCTTCGTAAAATCAAAAGACACCATGAAACTTTCGGTTCCCTTTTGGAGACGCTTGACATCAAATTGAACCATCATTTCAACCCCTTATCTACTTTCTATAGTATTTTATCAAATATTATTATATAATAATTTTACAAGAATATCAAGGAGCGTGAATTGGAAAATGCAAAAAAATAACAATAGAGGATTTGTACTTGCTGAAACACTTGTAGTCACAATATTCTTGATGACAATTTTTACAATGCTATATGTCAATTTTTATCCATTAATTGGAGAATATGAAAAACGTGAAACATACGATGATGTAGATGGTAAATATGCAGCATATTGGTTAAAAAGACTTATAGAGGATAACTCTTATTCAATACCAGATTCAAAAGTAAATAGTTTTAGAACAAAAGGCTATGTTAGATTTGAGTGTAACGATGTAGCAGGAAACGACAAAAGACAAACTTGTATAAATCTTGTTCAGTCCTTAGAAATAGAAAATTGCAATCATGAAGGAAATCTATGTGAAATATATATCACGAAATATCGGTTAGGAGGGCCAGATGGAGATGTTTGGTTTAAATCAACAGTAGAGAATAATACCGATAAAGCCTATCAGGAAGTAGGAGATATACAATCATATATTAATAAATGCAAAGGAACACTAAATAATGAAACAATACTAGCAAAGTGTACAAAACAAGCTCATAAAAAACTATTTAGGAGTGGCTTTAAAGACTACATAGAAACTCTTCCTGATTATAGAGCAGAATCATTAAACTATGCAAAATATCGTGTAATAACAAGTATTCATCACAAAAAGGATAATAATAACTATTATTCCTATTCAACAATCGAGGTGAATCGCTAATGAAAAAATTGAATAATAAAGGAATTACCACAATAGAAGTATTAATTTGCTTTATATTAATTGTTATTATTAGTATTTCTATGTATAATACAGTATCTATATACAATGAAAGAAGAATAATAGAAGGCTATAAGCAAGAAGTTACGTCATATAAAAATATTTTAACAAAAATGATTCAAGATGATTTTATAAAAATAGGCCTAACTCATGCAACTTATGAAAGAAGAATAGCTGATTCAGATGGAACAGTAACTCATGTGGTAACTTGTAATTTAAAAGACGGTACAAATAGACAACTAATAATTGAGCAAAGGATTGGATATTCTAATTATCATATAAGTGGTGCTAAAAATCAGAGTGATAAGTTTATGATTAAATATGGAATTTATTCAGAAGATCCAACAAAAAGTGATATTATTGAATACCCAATTCCAGATTTAGGAGAAATAGAAATACCAGCCAATCCATCCTTAGGGGTTACAAAACATACTGTAAAAGATTTAAGTATAAACAATGTTTTAATTAGTATTGAAGATGACAGTGTTTTATCCATTTATATTGGATTCTATCATCCAGAATTAACAACAAGATATGCCATATCTATTGTTTGTCCAATTGATTTTACATCAACAGGAACAGATGGAACTAAAAAGTGGGATTATTAAAGAATAATCCTTTTATAATATCCAAAAAATTAAAAAACAGAAAAAAGCTAAAATTGTCCCTTTAATTCTTCCTCGAAGAAAATTCCAATAGGAGATACTTGTATCAGCTATAATAGCCATAATTTGCATATGAATTGACACCCCTCCAAAAGAAATAAAAAAAAGAATCAATGCTGCTTGAAAAAAACAATTTGAAACAAGAGAAGTAGCAACAACTCCATTAGTTAAATCAAAGATACCACTGATAAAAATAAAAGATAATATTGAAAAAGAAAAATATTTTGTAAGAAAAAAAGAAATCAGATAAAAAAATAAAGAAGTTCCATAAATTAAAATTATAGTTTGAAAAGCTTGATAAATAGATTTAGAAAGAGTATTAGAAAAGTTTGGAATATAGACTTCTTTTTTTAAAAGAAAATTATCCTTCTTTTTTTTTCTAAAAAAAAATAAAAGGAGATTACTTATAATAATAGAAAAAAGAATTTTACGAGCAAGAATCTTGCTTTTTAAAACAGAAGTTACTACTCCCATCACAAATAAAGGATTTGGAAAATGACTAAATTGTATAATCTGATTTGCTTCTATTTCATCAATAAACTGTTTTTCCAGTAATTCTTTTGTATATTTAGCTCCACTGGGAAAACCACTAATAAGACTAATTAGTAAAACATAAAATGAACTAGTATTAATATGGAAAATATCAAAGAAAACTTGAATAATACCATATTCAATAAGAAGACTAGATAAAATATAAAAGATAAAACTAGCTGGAAAAACTTTTGTAATAAACAATTTTGAATACTCTAAAATATGAGCTAAAGTATCTTCAGAGTAAAAAACACAAAGAATTAGAAAAACTAAAAAAGTGACAAGTATTAGTATACTTTTATGATTTTTTTTCATATTTCTCCTTTTATTTGTTATAATGTGAATAGGTGATAAAATGAAGAAGTTAGCAAGAAACACCATAGAATTAATAAAGGAAGAGTATAAGTTCCTTCTCTTTTTAATTCTTCTCTATTTTATATTACAAGTCCCACTAAATTATTACATTATAACAGGAGGTGGTACCAGTGATATATCATCCCGTATAGAAGTAAAAGATGCTTATAAAAGCAAAGGAAGTCTTAACATTAGCTATGTGACAGAATTGCCAGGAACCGTAATGACATACTTGTTAAGTTACATTATACCAACATGGGAAAGAGAAAATGCTAATCTTTATAAATATTCCAAAGAAGAAAGCACTGCTGATATTAGTTTTAGAAATGACCTAGATTTAAAGACGGCCTCTTCCCAAGCTACATATTGGGCTTATACTTTAGCAAATAAAGAATTAATAAAAACAAATTCAGACTTATATGTCATCACAATATTTGAAGGATATAATACCCCTCTGAAAGTGGGAGATAAAATCAAAAGTATGGATAATTACTCTTATGAAACAATAGAAGAATACCGTAACTATATCCAAACAAAAAAAGAAAATGAAGAAGTAACAATTAAAATTGAAAGAGATAATAAAACGAAAGAAATAAAATCAAAGATATATTCTTATAAAGACCATTTAATACTAGGAGTAGGACTTCAATTTTTAAATGAATATAAAACAGATCCTAAAGTAAAGATAAACTTTAAAGCTAGAGAATCAGGACCATCAGGAGGACTAATTACAACTCTAGAAATATATAACCAGCTAACAAAAAAAGATATTACTAAAGGACTACGAATTGCTGGAACTGGTACCATAGAAGAAAATGGGACTATTGGAGAAATAGGGGGCATAGAACATAAAATATTAGGTGCAGAAAATGACAACATAGATATATTTTTAGTACCATCAGGAAACAACTATAAAACTGCCAAAAAATACAAAAAACAAAAGAAATTAAAAATAAAGCTCATAGAAGTGAAAACGATTCAAGATGCTTTAATAAAATTGGAAAACGTCAAAAAGTAAAAAGGATGAAATAAGATGAAAAAAGTATTAAAAGTATTAATGCTAGTAACGATAATGTTAATAGTTTACCAAGTAAAAGCTGCCAATTATACTATAAAAGAATTAATCCCAGTAAATATAAAAACAACTATTGTAACCAATAACTTTAGTTATAAAGATTTTTACTACAATGAAGAAACTAACTCTGTCGATTTTACGAATATTAAGAATTTAACAGACAAAGAATTACCAATCAGTATAAGTATAGCTCTCTTTGGAGCTAACAAAAGAAATATTAGTATTATCAATCACTGTTCACCAGAAGAAAGACTAGGGAGTAAAGAAGAAAAAACATATGCTATAGGGGTAACATCGGAAGACTTACCAGATGATAAAAATATTAAAAATGTGAGGTATATAGCTATTCTAGGTGATAATATTAATTGTAGAACATCGGGAAATGGAGAATTTGTAGACCAAACAATAAAAGAGATAGGCATGGTAAAAAATAAAGCATTAGATGAACAAACAGAATTACTTCTTCAAATTTTAACAGTAATTGGTATTATTTTAATTACATTATTTTTATATAAACTTTTATTTACCACAACTTACCAAAATAAAGATGGAAATAGTGTTAGAAGAGATTATAAAAAATATAATAAAAAACTACAAAAAGAAAGAGAAGAAGAACTAAGAAGAAATCCACCAAAAGCCAAAGAACCTAAAAAGATAAAAACCGATGAGGTCTTAAAGCAAGAAGAACAAGCCAAAAATGAAAATAAAGATGAAACAGATTTACATAATTTATATAAATAGTTAATTTTAATCCCTATTAAGGATACAATATGCATAATAAAAAAAAGCTTAACTAGAATAGGAGAAATATATGAAAAATTATTAAATCTAGCCTTTATTTTAATGCTTTTAACCGGAATAAAGACTCCCATTATTATCAATGTAGAGGAAAAGAAACCAGATAAAAATATTGAAAAAATACAAGTTTTTCTAAATGATATAAACAATCAAAAATTTGAAGAAGCTATTGAATTAATAGATATTGAGACAATAAATAAATATAAAAAAATAAAATTATCAAAAAATGATTATATTAATTCTTTAGATAACGACGTAAGTAGAAAATTCATTAAATATAAAATAAATACAATAAAAAAGAAAGAGAATAAAAGTACATTATATGGTATTATTTCGAAAAGAATATTAAAAAAAGATGATATTAATTATGAAATATATACAGTTGAAGGTGAAATACCAGATTATAATATATATGGTACATATATTTTAAATAATATGTTCAAAAATTATTATTGTATAATAAATTAACAATATTAAAAGGACTGAAAAAAGTTTCAGTTTTTTTTGCAAGAAATGAAAATCACACAATTTCCCATAATTTGCTGATAATTCTGACATAATTTAGTAATATGATAATACTGTAAAGGAGGAATGCTTATAAGAATAAGATGAGAAAAATAAATAGTAAAGCAGTAATAAAAATAATAATATAGAAAAATAAAAAATAAAAGAGAAAGGGATGATAATAGAGAACAAATAAAAATAGTGGTATACTAGGGATAGGTGGTATTTATGTATACAATATGTTTGGTAGAAGATGAAGAGGCTTTATTAAATATAGAAAAATTATATTTGGAAAAAGCTGGTTATGAAGTTATTTGTTTTAAAACAGGAAAAGAAGCAGTAGACTATATTGGACAAAAAGTAGACTTATGGATTTTAGATATTATGTTAGGAGATGATGTAAGCGGCTACAATGTAATCCAAGAAATTCGAAAGAAAGACAAAAATGTTCCCGTGATTTTTACATCAGCCAGAGATCAAGAAATTGATAAAATATTTGGTTTGGAACTAGGAAGTGATGATTACATGACAAAGCCATATTCAAGTAAAGAACTAGTATTAAGAACAAATAATATAATAAAAAGAGTATACAAAGATAAAGACGAAAAAAATACAATCAACTACGATGAATATATAATTGATTTAGACAAAAGAGTTGTAAAGCAACAAGAAAAAGAAATCAAACTTACAACTTTAGAATTTGACTTAGTATTACTCTTTATAAAAAATAGGGATAAAAGTTTTTCAAGAGAAGAAATACTAACCAATGTTTGGGGAAATGATTATTTTGGTACAGACAGAGTAGTAGATGATTTAGTACGTAGAGTAAGAAAGAGATTACCAAAATTAAAAATAGACGCTATTTATGGATATGGATATCGATTATCATGAACATAAAGAAAAACAGTTTAAGTAAGCAATTATTGCTTGTTGTAGGAATTGCTTTTGTCTTACTCTTTATATCTTTAGGCGTTGTATTACCTAGAATGTTAATCCCTGTCGCAGAGCAAAATATATATAGTTATTTAAGTGAACCACTAAAAATATATGATAATGATGTAGACAATAAATTATTAAATACCGAAATAGCTTATATTTACATATCTAATAATACTGTAGTTACAAGTTCAAATATAGAAGAAGTAATAAAATACAATAATTTAAATAAAATCATAAAAAAGATGAAAAAGTCCTACGGCAAATTTTTATACAATCATAAATACTATTATTACTACAAATTAACGAATGCTCAAATAACAAAAATAGCTATTGCCAATGACAATTATATCAACAGAACAAAGACTGCCATAATTAGTGCTATCTTTCCCTCGCTATTAGCAACATTTCTATTAATAGGATTAATGATTGTATATTGGTCTTCATTAGTAGTAAGAAAAATAGAAAAGTTAAAAAATAAAATTGATAATATCGACAACCCAAATTATAACCACAAAATCGATTTTATAATTGATGATGAGATTCGGTCTCTTGCTTTAGCGCTAGAAGACATGCGTATCTCTCTTGTTAGTCAAGAAAAATATCGAAATCAAATGTATCAGAACATATCACATGATTTTAAAACCCCTCTAACAGTAATTGAATCTTATATAGAAGCTGTAGAAGATGGAGTAGAAGAAAAAGATATTGCTTTCGATATTATTAAAAATCAAACTAAAAAATTAGAACAAAAAGTACACTCTCTTCTTTACTTAAATAAACTTGACTATTTAAAAAATACTAAGCAAACAAAAGAAATAGTAAACATGGAAAAAATGATTAATGATGAAGTTAATAAATTTAAATTCCATAGAAAAAATTTAAAATTTGAAATCTTCTATGACAAAAAAGCAAAATATTATGGTTCAGTAGAAAATTGGGAAACAATATTAGACAACATTTTAAGCAACTTTATAAGATATGCAAATAAAACAATAAAAATAACTGCTAAACCGAATAAGATAATACTATATAACGATGGGGATCAAATAGATAATGATTTTTTAGAAGTAATTTTTACCCCGTTCCGAAAAGGTATTAAAGGTGAATTTGGGTTAGGATTATCCATTGTCAAAAAAACATTAAATATAATGGGTTATGATATTACAATAAGAAATGAAAAGAAAGGAGTATCGTTTATTATAATAAGTCAAAAGAAAGCGCATAAATAGCGTTTTTTTTTAGCTATAAGTATTAACAATTACATTTACTATGAACATATGCTATATAAAATATGTTTAAAACAATTTTAACATTCTTTTTACTAGTCTTTGTTAATAATCTAAAAGTAATGATTTACATAACACTATTTATTGCTTCAATACCCATGCTTTTCAATACCAGAAATTATAATAATGAAATTTTTAAAAATAGCGAAAAAGAATAAAATTCAATATATAAATCAAAATGAAATTATTGAGAAAGTATAAAAAATTCGTTATAATAATACTAGGTGATAAAGTGAAAAGAGTAAAAAATAATACAGTGCAAATAATACTAAATTTAATCATAATATCAATAGGGTGCATGATTGCAGCCCTTGCCATAGAATGCTTCTTAATACCAAATACCATATTAGATGGAGGTATTACAGGTATATCAATCATTATACATAAAGTATTTAAAATTCCCCTAAGTTTATTAGTTATTATTTTAAATGTTCCCTTTGTCTATATTGGGTATAAAAATTTAGGAAAACACTTTGTGATTAGAACAGTCTATTCTATGATAGTATTTTCAGTCTTCCTAGACTATTTCAAAAACATTCAATCTTTTACTAATGAAATGCTTTTAGCAACAGTATTTGGCGGAGGGCTCTTAGGAATTGGTGTAGGGCTAGTAATTCGGTTTGGAGGCTGTGTTGATGGAACAGAAAGTGTGGCCATTGTAATAAGTAAAAAATTCAATTTTAGCGTCGGACAAATTGTTTTAATATTTAATTTAATTGTTTTTACTATAGCTGGATTTATTTTTGGATTTGACAGAGCAATGTATTCTCTCCTTACTTATATAATAACATTTAAAGTAATTGATTTTGTAGCCGAAGGAATAGATGAGGCTAAAGCCGCTATGATCATTACTGACAAAGGAACAAAACTATCTGATGAAATATACAATAGATTAGGAAGAACCACTACGACATTAAGAGGAAAAGGGCTAATTAGTGGTGAAAAAGCAGTGCTATATTGTGTCCTAACAAGAATGGAATTATTTGAATTAAAACGGATTGTAGAAGAGATGGACGAAAGTGCCTTCGTAACCATAAATGATATATCAGATATTATAGGAAATCATATTAAAAGTACAAAAAACAAAAAAACAACATAAAAGAATTATCTATGAAAGAAATAGATTATAAAAATATCATAATAATAGTTATAAGAAAAATAAGAAAAACGCTTGCCAAAAAATTATCGTAAGACATGAAAGAGGAAACCATATGATAGGAATCATAAGCAATGAACTAGAAGGATTTAGTATAATAGAGCAAATTAATAGAAAATATCCCAAAATAAATATATATTTATGTAAGACAAATGAGAATCTTGAAGAACAAATAAAAACATTAAAAAACAAAAAATGTAAAATTATTATTCTTCCAAAAGAAGATAAAAAGATAACAGAAAAGTATACTGAAATTAGCTTTATATCAATAGAAAAAAATATAGAACAACAATTCATTTTGTTTGAAGAAAAAATGCTTTGTAAAGCAATTGATATAGGAAACACTGAAAAAATAGAACAAATAATAAAAAATACTAAAATTTCCAAAAATGGAAAAATTCTTTTAAGAAATCCCAAGATGGTATGGATAGAAGACTTAATAAAAAAGGTATATAAAAACGAAATTGTAAACATAACAGACATATTATTAGAAGAAATTAATAAAATAATAGAGGAGAAAGATTTAAATCCTAAGGAGAATGGAGTTCGCAGTATATTGATGTAAAATAGAAAGGATTATAATATGACAAAAAAAGATACTCTGTTTTATAAAATAATAAAGCCTTTGCTGGCTTTTTTGGTATATTTTTTAGTGAGGCCAAAGATTGTTGGAAAAGAAAATATTCCAAAAGAAGGGCCAGTTGTATTCGCTGGAAATCATACAAAATGGCTAGATCCAATAATGCTATGTGCCATAGTAAAAAAAAGACAGGTTCACTTTTTAGCAAAAATAGAACTATTTAAAGGACCTATCTCAATAATCACTAGAGGTATGGGCGCAATCCCAGTAAACCGTAAGATACACGATAAAAAAGCTTTACAAACATCTATTACCCTATTAAAAGAAGGCTTATGTATTGGTGTTTTTCCAGAAGGTACAATAAATCGCACTAAGAACTTAATCATGCCATTTAAAATAGGAGCTGTAAAAATGAGCAAGGAAGCTAATGCCATCTTGACTCCGTTTGTAATAACAGGAAAATATCATCTTTTTCGAAAAACGATAAAGATAGAATTTCTAAAACCATTAAAGATAGAAGATGATTTAGAACTTTCTAATCAAAAATTAATGAAAGTCATAAAAGATAGAATTAGAAAGGAACAAAAAAAATGACAGCTAAAAAAGCAACCCCACTTTTATATAAAATAGCCAAGCCAGTTTTAACTCCCTTATATAAGCTTTGGTATAATCCTAAAATTATTGGAAAAGAAAATATTCCCAAAGAAGGGCCAGTTATTATAGTTGGAAATCATATTCATATCATGGATCAATGCAATATTATTATTTCAACAAAAAGATGTATTTACTATATGGCCAAAAAAGAGTACTTTGATAAAAAGTACAAAGAAGGAAAATTTCCTTGGTTTTTTAAACAAACAGGATGTATACCTGTAGATAGAAGTAAGAAAGATGACAAAGCCATAGAATCGGCTTTAGAAGTTTTAAAAAATCAAAAAGTTCTAGGCCTATTCCCAGAGGGGACAAGAAATAGCATAAAGGAAGAAAAAATAAAAGAATTATATAATAATTACTATAGAAATAAAATAAAATATGATGATTTTTTCAAAAAGATAAAAAAGAATAAAACATCATTTATTAATTATCTAGAAGAACTAAAGGAAAAGAAAATAATAACAAAAAGAGAATTTCTAGATAATCTTTATGATGCCAATGCCTTTTTAAAAAAATTGATAAAATCGAAAAAAATAACAATAGAAGATTATTATAATCATATTTTATTACCATTGAAATTTGGAGCAGTATCACTAGCCAAAAAAACGGATGCTTACATTGTTCCATATGCTATAACTGGAAATTACAAGTTTCGCAGCAAGAATTTACTTATTAGAATTGGTAAACCATTCAAGATAAAAACAAATCTAGAAGAAGCTAATTTGCTTTTAGAGCAAAAAATTAAGTCTCTAATAAAAGAAAATGAAACAATTAGTGAAAAATAGTGTAAACTAAAGAAACCTTGTCAAAAATACGGTTTCATTTTGTGCTATGATAAACTTGGTGATGATAATGCAGAATGAATTTGATAAAGAAATAAAATATAAATTATATAGAAGTGTAAAAGAAATACTACATCCAACCATTTCAAAGAAGAATATTAGTAATTATAGAATTGTTATAAAAGAAGATATCTTTCCAATAAGAGTATTTTATCCAAAGAAAGTAACAGGAATTAATAAGGTAATAATATATATTCATGGAAATGGAAAAGTCACAAACTGCTCTGGAAAATATTCCGATATCTGTAAAAAAATAGCCTTAGAGACAAATCATCTTTTAATTGCAATTGAATATCAAATAGAAAAAAAACTCTTAGAAAAAACCTATCAAAAAATAGCTAAAACAACAAAATATTTATATGAGGAATTGACAGAAAATGGTATCAATACAAAAGACATTACTTTAATGGGAGACTCTACTGGATGTAATATGATAGCGGGAATAAATTATTTAAGTAAAGAAAAAAACAAGATAAAAAAAGAAGTACTTTTCTATCCTATATTAAGTTTAAAATATTTTGATGTATCAAAATACAAATCTTTAGAAGAAAATAAAGAATTTAATTCTCATCTAATAGAAAGTCTACAAGGCTATTTTTCAAAAATAGTCTCTAAAGAAGATTTAAATAAGGATATTTTAACCCCTCTAAAAGTAAATCAAGAAAACACCCCCAAGACATTAATATTAGTTGGAAAAGTAGATTCATTAAAAGAAGAAGCAGAAGAGTATTATAATTTGTTAAAACCTAAAAAAAGAAAATATGTTGAGATACCTTTCTGTGCCCATGGCTTTTTAAAAAGTATGGATAAAGAATTAGAAACAGAAATATTTGAAAAATTAAACAATTTTTTACAATAAAGCATGATTTATAGTGAAAAATGATGTATACTAAGTACAAAAGGAAAGGAATATAATGAAAAAGTATAAAATAATAATAACAAGTATTATCGTTCTTTTAGCAACAACAGGCTGCAATTTTAAGAGCGAAAATTCATCACAAGTCATTAGTAATGGAAAGGCAATAAACACATCCTCTATGAAACATAAACACTGTACGAGACAAGGTAAAGTAGAAGGTGGCTCTGCTAACTTGAGTTATGAGTTGTTCTATACAGGTGAAAATCTTAATATATTAAAATCAGAAGAACAGATTATATCAAATGACAAAAATATCTTAAAAACTTATGAAGATGCCTATCGCAAAATACATAAGAATTATGAAGGATTACAATATTATGATGCTGAAGTAGTACTAGGAGATACCTCTGTAACAAGTATCATAACAATAAATTATGACAAGATTAATATAAAAAAACTCCTTGCCATTGAGGGAGAAGAAGATAATATTATTGAAAATGGTACTGCAAAAGTTTCAAAATGGCTAGAATTGTCCAAAAAATTCGGAACAAAATGCGAAGAAGTAGAAGATTAACTTCTTTTTCTGTTCGGATAGTTTAACTGGATAAAATATTTCCCTCCGACGGAAATGATGAGGGTTCGAGTCCCTCTCTGAACACCAAATAATAGACATATAAACTGTTTTTATAAAGGTGCAGAAATTGTATTAGAATTTTGTAAGAAAAATGAAATAAAAAAGCTATTCTACAAAAGAATAGTCCATCCTGCGGAGTTCTATAACATATGATGGAACTTTTACAGGGACTCTTGCAGATTATTCTGGTATTACTGCAGAGTTGTTAAAAGAGAATGGTATAGAAGTTATTTCTTCAGAAGATATAGATAATTAAACAGGAAGATTAATTTTTACAATTTCAAAATATTATTACAAATGACAATGCAATGATTATCAGGAATTTCTTCCTGTTTATTTATAGTCCAAACCATAACTGGGTACTTTAAAGATAGTTTTAAAAACTTAGGAGTCTTTAATAATTTCTTATGAATAGCTAAAAAATCAGCTTTACTATAATGAATCATAAATAGGCTAGGTAACATAAATTGCAAAACTTTCTTATCATACTTTCTTTGTATCAAATAGCCAACTTCTAAATTGGGATAATGTTTTTTTAAATAACGAACAATTCTAGGATTAAAAGACTTTAATACAAAATTATGATAAGGAAGGAGTTCTTTTACAAGCTTTTCACAAATAAGTTTAATCCTTTTCGTATGTTTAATCTCAATGTCAATCATGACTTTATCCTGATTGAGTTCTAATACTTGCTTTAAAGTAGGTATTTTTTCTTTAGTATCGAGTAAAGAATAATGACAAAGTTCTTCATAAGTGCAATCAACTAACTCTTTAGAAATACCAGTCATTCTTTTTAGATTAAAGTCATGAAAAACAACTAAAATATTATCTTTAGTAAGTTGTACATCTAGTTCAAATGCATAAGAAAGAGAAATAGCTTTTTTAAAAGCCGTGATAGAATTTTCAGGAATATCTTCATTATTAAAAACGCCCCTATGAGCAATAATTTTATCTTTGATATTCATAAATACCTCCATAAACATAATATGCAAATAATAATTCAACTATTTCAATCATAACAAAAAAAATAGAAAATGAATAGCTTTTAAATATCATTTGTGATACAATAAAGTATATTGATAGATGCCGATTTAGCTCAGTTGGTAGAGCAACGCATTCGTAATGCGTAGGTCGAAGGTTCAAGTCCTTTAATCGGCACCA
>AUXO014305102.1_pt1 | contig 14812 bp, 2 predicted proteins | sample 768731 | NCBI WGS metagenome assembly AUXO01 (sample SAMN02715735, study PRJNA202380) | gut metagenome | biome: sheep rumen | host: Ovis aries | place: New Zealand: Palmerston North | reverse complement strand
AGTGAGCTTTTATGCCGCAAAAGCCGCTTGACAGTGAGTATGAGTGTGGTAGGCTGGTGGCCAGGCAGCAGCCCTCGTGGCTGCCTGTGCTGCCGGACTACCGCGCTCATAGAGGCTTGCTGTCAAGTGGACTGTGGAAAAAATGCGAACGAACTGAACAAATGTCACGGAGAGTACCTTTGATAGTAAAGTACGGTTCATCTCCGGCAGCGTGCGGTCGAAAGTCCGTGTTAGTGCAGTTCTGGCACCGGCATACACATTTAGCTAAATATTACAAAATGTCTATTAGTTCACCTATTGTTTCACATGACATTAATTGTGGTAATTCAATATTTGGATTTCCTTTTTCTTTTAGGAAAGATATTATTCTAATAGCAGAAATAGAATTAAATCCATAATCCTTTAGCTTTTCATTTCTTTTTTCAGTCACATCAGGTACATTAAACATTGAATTCAGGAATTTTAGAATTTCATTTTCTTTACCAGTGATTGTTTTGTTGATTAATGTACTATTATCATTTATCCAAAAATGATCTTCTTCAAAATGTTTAAATACTAAAAACAATCGAGCTCCTGTACATTTCAATTCTTTATCATTCCAATTTATATCTACACCATGAGACCATAGTTCAGCTAGTCGACAAAGATTTTTTTCTTTTATCCATTGCTTAACTATTTCTCTGCATCTCTGGTCTTCTTTAAATACTCTGTATGCTCCCGGTTCATTTGAATTACAACTGAACCAAACGTCCTCAATGCTTTTTTCTACTTTTTTAAATCGCTTTAATTTATCAATTAAATCTGATACATTCTTACAAATAACAGCAACTCTAATATTACTGTAAAAAGCCTGCGTCATTAGAGTGTATTCAATATCACTAATATCCAAATTCTCTGTTTTTTCAGAATATTCTATCAGGTAATCAATATTATCAAAAAGCATTTTTTTATTTATAGCAGTTATCGGAATTATAAACTCATCATATTCTTGTATGTCATTGTCATTCCCAATATATTCTTCTATAATCGCACATGCATTGTTTCCACCTGCGGCAAAATTATTAATTAAGGCGACATGTTTTCCGTCCTTTTGACGACACCATTCCCTCAATTCTGTATTAATGAATATCTTTGAGTCAGCAGTATTGATTAAACTACTCATTTCATTAATATTGATTGTTGGCGTTATAAGACCATATCTAAATTGAAGAATGACTTTCATGATTTGTGCCATTCCTGATGCTGCTTCTAAATGTCCGATACACGCTTTCACACTACCTAAGTATACATGTTCTTTTTTATACTTTTCAAATGTATCTCTCAATGCTGCATATTCAGCCGAATCGCCCAATACCGTCCCGTTCGCTGAACTTTCTATATAATCAATATCATTGATTGTTAAACCAGCGTTTTCAATAGTACGGTTAATTAGAGTTTTTTCATTCGATACATTTGGCATACAATATGCTTTTGTTTTTCCGGTATGTGCTGTATTTACTGCTTTGATTACACCATAAATATGATTCGAATCATTTATAGCATCGCTTAATCGTTTCAAAATAATTACGCCGCAGCCTTCTCCTGGAATAAATCCATCTCCATCCCCAAAACAGTGTACTTCATCTTTATGACTTAATAACCCCATTTTATCTAATGCGCTATATTTTGAAGAATGAAGAGTCAGATTAATTCCACCAACAACAGCTGAATATATTTTATTATTTTTTAAATTGTCCACAGCAATTTCCAACGCTGAAAAAGATGAGGAACATGCAGAATCAATTGCTATACTTGGTCCACTAAAATTAAAATAAAATGAAGTTCTGTTGGCTATAGACGAATATGACTGAATTGTCATTATATCAAAATTTTCATCTGTATTACCGAGTAAATGATAGTGTTGATACATTGAACCAACATATACTCCATAATTTGTGTTAACCGTGTCGGATTCAAACTCAAATCCTGAATCATATAGAGCTTCATATGTCGTTTTTAAGAAGATTCTTACTTGAGGATCAAGAAAACGTGCTTCATCTGGCATAATACCAAACATTTTGGCATCAAACCTATCTATACCATCAATAAATCCACCATATAAACCGTTTAAACTGGTATCGGCGTTTATTCTATTTTCTGGAAATTCTTTTATACAATTCTTCCCATTCTTTATGTTCTCCCAGAACATGTTGATATTATCTGCATCTGGGAAACATCCTCCAATTCCAACAATTGCAATATCTTCATTATCATTCTGTAAAAGTATATTTTGTTTTTCATTCTGCATATCCTTTTGAGAATTATATGTGTATGCACCACCAATAAAACTATGCAAAAGCATGTGCTGGTCACTAACATTAAAACAGTTTTTTATTTTTTCAAAATTCATACCTCCTATAGGAACTAATCCAATATTATTTTTTTTCTGACTCTCCATTAATAAATATCCCATACTTCCACTTTCAGAAAGAGTGAACATTAGATATGGACTGCCATAGTATTCCTTTGCTTTTTTCATATCTGCAATAAGATAAATACTAAATCCCGATTGTTTAAAATGTGGTCTATTAAATGGTGTATGACATAATTCAAAATTTACATCAATATCATTATTTATTGCATCAAGTTTTCCTGTTTTATAATTATATTTGTAAATTCCTTCACTATAATCCTTTACGGCATTGTTTTTTAAATATACATATATTTCAACTGTATACTTCTTTGATACTGAATGGTATATTGGTATATGATTATCATCATACAATGTCTCAATCATCCCCAAAATTTGTTCAATATTCATTTCAGTATCTTCGTATTTTCTTTTTGAGCATCTGTTTATGAATATATCTTTTTCATGAAAAACCGGCAGAAGTGGAATTTGTTTAACTTTATTATTAAATTTTCTTATATGAAGTTTTTTTCTAGCTAGCTCAACTATTTCCTTCCTTGTTAAAGTATTATACTTCATTTGTTTGAGCAGACTTTCTTGATATTCCTTTGTAATAAAAACTGGTTCTGATTCAAAGTGTTCAGTGTATGTATTACTTTTAAAATTATTATTTATCATTAAACTATCCGAAAACGGACCGTTTCGACCCAACAAACCTGAAATTACAAAATGTGATTCACCAAGGCAGAAGTCAGTGGCAATCTGGCTAAAATCGATGGAATCAACACTTATTAGATGTAATTGATCGGGCTTCTTACTTAGAAGTAGTTGTTTAATATATCCGCTATCTATAGTGACTAACCCTCTACTGAACTCAAGATAAACTGGTTCAATTGCTTTAAGCTCAGCAATTAGAAAAATTGCAAATCCTGCTTCCTCAAACGCTTTTGAACAATACTCTGGATATATTGAATCCGTAATGGTGCTTCCATCTGAAAGATAGCACAATATATGTTCCTCTGGATTATAATAATATACTCCTTCTTCAATCCCCTCAATAGCATTTCTCTTAATATATATATATATCTGAACTGCATTCTTTCCGCCCGCAGACGCGTACATATACTTTATTTTACCATCCACTGTTTCCGATTTTAATAACCCTAATAATTCGGAAATACTATTTAAACTTATTTTAACATTATCTCCTATAGTTGTTTTAAAATTTTCCACATCATCTAATGGCACAGATTTATCTTTTCTCTCACAATCGTTTAAGCATTTTACAAGGTCGCGGATAACTGGATGTTCAAGAAAGACGTCTATTTCAACATCTATTTTTTTCTCATTCTTTATCCAATTCATGCAGTTTACAACTGTCAATGACGTAGCACCATAATCAAAAATATCATCATCAATGTTTAGTTCATCTACTTCTAATTCTTTTTTTAGGTATTCAATAATCTCATTAATTTCGACCATTTTTATTAACTTTTTTTCATTCTGGATCGACATCTTTTTATCACCTCTTATGGAATTCAATTTTTTGTAATCGACTTTTCCATTGATTGTCATTGGAATCTCATCGACATATTCAATTACATTAGGAATCATATAATCGGGGAGAAACTTCCTGGTGAATTTTCTTATATCTACTTCTTTCATTTTTTCCTTGCATATAACAAAGGCTTTTATTTGTTTTTGTTCACCTTCACCATCAACCACAACAACGCTTCTTTCTATTCTTTCATTATTGTTCAGAACAGTTTCAATTTCCCCTAACTCAATTCTAAAGCCTCGAATTTTAACCTGAGAGTCTTTACGACCCATATATTCAATATCTCCATCAATGGTATATCTTCCAAGATCTCCACTCAAATACAGCTTCGTTCCTTCTTCAAATGGATTTTCTATGAACTTCTGCCTTGTTAGCTGAGGACAATTAAGATATTCCTTAGCCAATCCTGGACCGCTAATACATATTTCGCCTACTTCACCTTCCTTGACTTTTTCATGACTGTCATTAAGAATATATAGTTTTAAATCTTTAATTGGTTCACCTATTAGACTCTGTTCATTTGATGTATCCTTTTCCTTTATTTCTCTATACGTTACATGAACTGTTGTTTCAGTGATACCATACATATTTATAAGCTTTGTTTTTTCACCATGATTAATAAACCAGTCTTTTAATCTGCTAAGTTTAAGCGCTTCACCACCGAAAATAATATATCTTAATTTTAAATCTAAAGTGTTTGTATTATCAATTTTCAGAATCTGTTCAAATGCAGTTGGAGTTTGATTAAAAACAGTTACATTTTCGGTGTATAAAAGATTGTATACTTTTGAAAACGATCTACTTAATGCATATGGGATGACTAACAATTTACCACCATATAGCAATGCTCCCCAAATTTCCCAAACAGAAAAATCAAAAGCAAATGAATGAAACATCGTCCACACATCACGATCATTAAATGAAAACCAATGATCTGTTTCTTTAAATAATCTAACAACGTTGTAATGTGGTATCAATACTCCTTTGGGTTTGCCAGTAGAGCCTGAAGTATAGATCACATATGCTATTTCAGAACCATTAAATGTCAAATCAATATTTTCATCATTTTCATCATTTAAATCCAGTAAATCAATATTAATCATATTAATATTATACTGCTCAATTTTGGCTTTACTGTTATCACTTATTATTGTCACCACAGCATTACAATCCGAAATAATATATGAGATTCTTTCCTGAGGATAATTAGAGTCAATTGGAACATATGCAGCACCAGATTTCAATACTGCAAGTATTGCTATAATCATTTCGACAGACTTTTCCATACATATACAAATCATTTTTCCGGACATATCCGATTCTTTTCTTAGATAATTTGCTAGTCTATTGGCTTTTTGATTCAATTCATGATATGTAATAGTCTGATCACCGCATTTAACTGCACATTTTTCACCGTTTTTTTTCGCTTGAAATTCTACATACTCATGTATGGATTTATATTTCCATTTATCGTCTTTTTTTTCAGATGTCATAAATTGACTTAATTTTGAATAGTATTTTTCAAATAATTCTTCAATAATCTCTTTATTATATACTTCTGTATTGTAGTCCCAATTTATTGTAATTTTTTCATCATCTGCAAGACATATAAAATCAAAGTCCACATTTGGTGTTATTGATAACCCATCAATTTGTTTAATTCGATGATTTAAATATAGATTTTCATTATTCACTGATTTTGTAAAAACAACTGGCAATATGGGCTTTTCTTTTAATCGAGTAAAATGTTTAAGCATCTCCTCCGATTGCATTTTTATTCCTGTCCGTAATTCTGCATCAATATCTAAGATCATGTCTTCGAGATCGTGGTGCTCAGTCGAGTAGTTTATCCAATCAATATTAGTAAATTCGCCTATTGTATTTTTTATATTATATTCCTTATCATTTCGCTCCCATCCGACTACGCTGATTGTAAATGGTTTCTTTTCTATTTCATAGATGACCTCCATAAAAACAGCAAGAAGAATACTATTTCTATCAATATTCTTTTTTTGTGTATATTCATTTATTTCATTTGTAAATGGAACAACTTTACTTAGCCTTTCTATTTTTGAAATAGCTGATGAATCCATACATCCTAGTCTGGGGCCGTCTAATAAATTTGAAACCTTATTTTTCCAATAATTCGCACTTACTTCTGATTCTGTTTCAAAATTCAGCAGATAAAGATAGTCTGTAAACGACATTCTTTCTTTATCAAAAACATAATCCTTATCTAGCAACTCTTTTACTATAATCGCAAAACTTCTGCCATCTATAAGTGCTGAATCAAAAATGAAACAAACAAGCAATTCGTTTTCCTGTAATTCTATTATTCGAAGTTCAAATCTTGGTTGTTCAAATAATTTGAATTCAGTGTTGATCAATTCTTCTCTGTTTTTCTTCAAATATTTTTCCTTATTATCTCTACTTTCATTTTTTAAATCAATAATTTTATAATTATAAACCGCTTCTGTTATTTTTTGTTTATTCTTTTTTAAATCATAAACCATACGTAGTGCATCAGTATTATCTATAATTTCTTTCCACTTATTCACAATTCTGGCGCTTGAATCATTTTGAACTTTATATGCTTGATAAAATAATCTTTTTTTATTTCTAAAAAACAAATTATTATATTGAAACATTGTTAATGGATTATTGTTTTCTTGAATATCAATCAGCTTATTTATTGATGAAATATAGTCATCAAACATATTTTTGACAACTCCATTTTTAAAAACGTTTTCTAAAAAGTCCCATTTTATTGTTATTTTATTGTTAACAGATGATAACTGAAAATCAAGATATACCTGCGGTGTCTGACTTACATTGTAAACTACTTTGTTATACCATGTTTCGCAATATTGTTCTCCAACACTTGATAGCATACTAGTAAAAACAATCGGAATAGTAAACTTAGTATTAACTAATCCGTCTTTTTTTAATTCGCGAAGTATATCAATACCACTGACACATCTATGATCATTTATTTCCCAAAACTCATTTTGTATCTCTTCAAATTGCAAATCTATACTATTCTTTTTTCCATTATTATCCGATATGAAGATTGCAGTATTGATAAATGGACCTACTGCATTTTCAATTCCACTATAGACTGAAAATCTATCGCTTAATGTAAGAATTATTGGAACTTGTCTGTTATCAATATATTTATTACATATATTTTTAAAAAGAGTAAAAAATATTACTGTAGGTGATACTTTCTTGCTATTTGCAATTTTCATAAGTATATCGCTTTTTTCTTTATCAAAGCAAAATGTAATATAGTTTCTATGTCCATCTATTTCATTGTTTTTTTTCAAAATAGATAATTCATTATCATCAATTATTTTGAATTTCTTTTTCCAATATTCTAAGTCATTTCTATACCGGTTACTATTTTTCAGTTCTTTTCTTTCATTAATGTAATTTTTAAACTCATACTGTGTGTACTCAGGAGTAATATCGTGATAAAGACAATACCATTGTCTAAACAGTATTGATATACTTACTGCATCGACTATCCATTCATCCATACTTATATGAATTATCCATTCTTCTTCATTAATCTTTGTTATTGCTATTTCATAAAGCGGATAATCACCTGCATTGTATATTTTGTTTGACATTCGATTTCTAACATCATCAAATTGTTTAACATCATATACTTTAAACCTATATGGTGTCGTTTCCGGCTGAATACATTGCTTACTATTTTCTAAAACTAAATCTCTGAGCATTTCATGGTTTCTTATAAGTTCATTCCATGCATTCTGAAGTTTTTCAACGTTTAAATTTGTTTCTTTAATTTCATAATAAATATGACAGCCTGTCCTTTCATATTTAGATGAATATTTCTTTCCGATCAAATATGCCTGTTGCAAATCAGAAAGAGGAAATTCTTCTTTTTGAATATTATTATTTTGCATATCTTACTCCCTCATTCTCTCTTTTAGTTTCTTACATCAACGCTTAAATACAAATCTATCATATGAATAGCATATGAGCGGCAACGCACAGAAGCCTTATTTAATAAACACAATAGCATTGTCGCTCATTTTTAATGTACATATTTCCAAAACAATGTGAGTTTTGCTTTTGTCGGTCTGATTGTTTTCACATCATACTCGGCTCTAACATTAACAATAATCTCACATTTTAAATATAATGCTGTTTATTGAGGAAAAATATGTTCTGGATTTAGTTTTTCACCAAGCGTTTTAATTGTACTTTCAAATCCAATATCCTTGGTTTTTATTTCAATACCAATCTTTTCCTCGATGAAATATTTTAATTTAGCCAACAATATTGAATCAAAGCCCATATCTAAAAATCTTTTGTTTTCATCAATTTCGTCTTTTGGAACTCCAGAAACATCACTAACTATACTTTTTAGTTTGTCCTCATAAATTATATCATTTTTGAAATAATGTTGTGATCCAGATTCTATTTCATTTGTAGTGATCCAATACGACTTTTTGATTTGTTTAAAGTTAAAGCTTATCAACCCTGTGCTGTTTTTTCTCATAAATCTTTGAATATTAAAACCGCCAGTCCACAAACGTCCAATAGAATCATAATCACTTTGGTCTAATGAATTATTTAAAATATACTCAATATACTTTTCATTTATAACATTTCTTATTTCTTCATTGACGATTCCGGAATCAACAGCCCATAGGATATTCTCTGAGTTTTTCAATTCAATCAGTTTATCATACAATTCATTAGCTGTTGAAGAGATGATATATTTTCTGAATCTTGAATTTTTAAAGTAATGAAAAAGTGTCTCTGCAATGTTAACAATGTTAATATGCTCATTTTTTTCAATATACTTTATTATTTCGCATACGTTATCCTTTATCTGCTTTCTGCTTTCTCCACCCAAAAGAAATAATTCTGATGATTCAGATTTTTCATCATCAAACGCATCTGATTGATGCATCATACTTTCCAAAATAATATGTGCATTAACACCTCCAATACCATACGAATGAACGGCTGCAATTGTACTTTTTTCATCTAAGTTTTCATTCTCAGATAGTATACTCAATACATTATTGTGCTTTTTACCAAAATCACAGTCATGTCCCAAAGCGGCAGGAATAACCTTATTATATAAAGCCATTGATGCTTTAATTATAGCAAATATGCCTGATGCAGCTTCCAGATGTCCAACGTTTCCTTTTATAAAGCTTACTTTTACTTTATTATCCTTTATATAATTACCATATGTGCTACTATATGCTTTCCACTCAACCAAATCCGCTGTTGGATTACCACTGCCCTGTGCTTCAATATATTCTACTGCATTAGGTGAAATTTTTGCGTCTTCACATGCTCTAATTATTACATCTTGCTGAGCATTAAGTCCAGGCATTGTAATATTCATTGTTTTTCCATTATGATTAACCGCAGAACCTTTTATAATTGAATAAATCCTATTAGATTCTTCAATTGCTTTGTCTATTCTTTTTAGAATAATGCACCCAACACCTTCTCCTCTCAGAAATCCTTTTCCACTTTCTGAAAAGACTCGAATATTTTTGTCTTCTGCAAGCATTCCGGCTTCATCATATGCTTTGAATTTTTCTGGAGTAATTATAAGGTTAATTCCTCCTACAATTGCCATTTCACATTCGCCTGCTCTAATTGCTTTAACTGCTCTGTTTACAGCTACTAAAGAACTGGAGCATGTTGTGTCTATAACTTCACTTGGGCCTTTTAAATTATAGAAATAAGATACTCTATTTGCAATAACAGCATGCGAAGTCCCTAAAACAGAATGGGCACTGTCTTTTCCATACTTATTGATTAGTTTTTCATAATCGGAACCACTGCATCCAACAAATACACCAATGTGCTTTCCACTGATTTCGTCTTTATTAATTCCTGCATCATATAACGCAGCTGATGTCATATCAAGAAAAAGTCGCTGTTGTGGATCTATCATTACTGCTTCATTTGGAGATATTCCATATTCTATGGGGTCCCACAAATCAATATTATCAACATAGCCTCCATAGAGTTTTGCCTCAGATATTTTTCCAGTTTCAATATATCTTATTAATTCTTTTCTATCATTTGGACAGTCTCTCAGCGAAGATTTCTTTGAAATCAAATTATTCCAAAACTCAGCTAAATTTAATGCGCCAGATGTCATTCCGCTCATTCCAATAATAGCAATATTATGCTCATCGCCATCGTTGGAATTCTGGTGCTCATTTACTTCGTTGAATTTCTGAACTATTGCTGTTTCATTAAGAGCCTCCGTTGCAGAGAACTTATGTTTTAAAACCTCCTCCATATCCTTTATAGTATTGCAACTAATCAATTCAGCAGACACTATTTCAATATTATACTTTTTATTCAATAATTCACATACTTCTGCTAATCGAATTGAATCCATTCCATAAATATTTAGATCATCCTCATCATTGATTGTATTAATATCCAATTTCAATACTGATTCAATAATATTTGATAGACTAAATTGCAATTCTTCAGTATATTGTTTTTTCATTATCTGCTCCTCATTTTTTGTATAGTTTTCCCTTATCCAGTATTTTTTTTCATTAAATGGATATCCGGGAAGGGAAACTATTTTTGCGTTATTCCACATCATATTATTAATATCCATAGGGTATTCTACAGAATGCATTTCAATGTAACTATCAGAAGACAGACATTTTTCAATTTCAAATAGTAGTTCGTGAATATTTTTGCATTTAATAGCTACTTTTTTTGCAAAATCACTCCGTCGGCAATACATTGTATATGTTATATTCTTAATAGAATATTCACTACTCATGCTTTGCTTGAAATTATCAATTTTTTCACATATGCTTTCTATTGAAGTATGCAAATTAATGTCAAGGGCAGCTTCTTTAAAATTGAATTTTTTACATATTTTTTCTTTAATGTCTATTAAATCCTGATGACCAATTCCTAATTCTTTAAGTGTAGAAGTATTGTCTATATCTTTAATATTAATTTCTGTTACTTCTGAAATTATTGAATCAATAATATATTCAAGATCTTTTGATTTTAAATAATTATAAATCGAAAACAAATATCTTTTTATCCCATCATTTGTAGGTGCGGAAATCAAAAATAAATACTCATTTTCATTTGTTGTATTTTCTTTTAGATGAAGTGAATTATCAACATATTCTTCAATAATTGCATATCCATTAACTCCTCCGGCACCAAATGAACTAACAGAGGCTCTTAAAAGATCATTGCTCCTCCATTGCATCAATTGTTTTGGAATATAGAATGGTGTTTCATTGAAATCAATATTTTCATTTAATTCTTCATTCAATACATTCGGTACAATCTGTCTATTTTTTATTTGTAATAATATTTTTGTTATTGATGCAATTCCGGCAGCTGATTCACAGTGTCCAATATTTGCCTTTACAGAACCTATTGGGCAATACCCTTTTTTATCTGTAAATTTTCTATATGCGCTTGTTAATCCTTTTATCTCAATTGGATCCCCAAGCTCTGTTCCTGTCCCATGAGCCTCTACATATCCTATATCCTCCGGTTTTATTTTTGCTTTTCTTAACACCGATTCAATAAGATCTGCTTGTGCAATAGAATTTGGAACCATATACCCATTTGATTTACCTCCATGGTTAACCCCAACTCCTCTTATTACCGCATATATTTTATCATTATCATCCTCCGCTTTCTTTAACGGTTTAATAAGTATAGCGCCAACTCCTTCTGCTGGAACAAAGCCATTTCCGCCTTTGCCAAATGCTCTACATAAACCATCATCTGAAAGCATACGATTGTGGCTATGCATAATATATTTATTGGGATGAACTATCAAATTTACTCCACCCACAAGCGCGGCATCGCATTCGCCGTTTTTTATGCTATTAATTGCTAAATCAAGGCATGAAATCACCGATGAGCACATTGTATTTACAGTCATGCTTGGACCATTCAGATTCAAGAAATACGATATTCGGTTACTAATTGATGCAGAAACAGCCCCTGTTGACTGATAGCTATTTTCGTCTTTTTTGCCGCTATACAAAAGATAATCATTGAACATTGCTCCGACATATACACCTATTCTTCCGTTCAAACGATCTTTAATCGTTTTTTTAGAATATCCGGCATCCTCAAATGTATGATAAGCTACTTCAATAAATTTTCGTTCCTGCGGATCCATTAATTCAGCTTCTTTGGGAGAAATGTTGAAAAACAACGAATCAAAGCATTCCATATGCGGAATAAATCCGCCCCATTTTCCATATGCTTTTCCTTTGTTTTTCGGATCATAGTATTCATTTATATCCCATCTTTCCTTAGGTACTTCTCTGATACTAATTACACCATTTTTTATATTCTCCCAAAACTCATCTAGATTCTCTGCATCTGGATAAATTCCGCTAACACCTATTATAGCAAATCTATCATCGTTAGATTCTTCAACATGTATGTCATTTATTCCTTGGTTTTTTTGAAGAGTACAATTACTTTTTGAAGAAATATAATTTCCCAGTTCTCTTAAAGTCTTGACATCAAACATCATTGTTGGTTCTTTAATTGAATACCTCCTTTCAAGTTCTTTATTTAGTTCCATTATAATCATTGATGATAATCCAAGTTCTTCCATATCTGTATCAAGGTTAAGCTTTTCAACTGGTATTTGTGAAATTTTCGAATATTCATTTAACAACCAATCATATACTTCATCATTATTACTTGTATTTTCACTTTCCTTACATTCATCGAACCAGCATCGTTCTTTGCTCAATGGAGTAGTTGGAATATCTATAATATAACCATTATTTGTATTTAAAACATTATCATTATTTTCTATCCAGTTCAAACCAGCCATTGCTAGTTCATCGAAGGACCCACTGGTTGAAATTGCACCATTTTCAATTATTACTCCGCATAAATCATTGTTAAGGTAATATTCCAAACTTAACACTAACGATTTAATATCAGATGCAATTACCGCAATTTTAATTTTAAAATTGCGTGCTCTTCTACTAAATGTATACGCAATATCATTCAAATTTACATCTATATTATTACGAATATATTCTATTAATAGTTTTATTAATCCATCTAGTTTTTCTTTTTTATCAGAACCAAGAAGAACTACAGTCCTCGTATTTCTGTGCTTTTTGACTTTTTCATTAATTACTTCAACTAATGTGCTTCCAATTGAACCATATGCGCCAAATGAATTAATCAATGCATATTTGAAAATACTTTTTTTGTCGCCAATTATTGGCTCCTCTGGTAAAACAAAACGCGAATTTTCAATATCAATTGCAGGTGTAATTGTAGAAGCATATATTGAAGGGACGAGTACATTATGTTTAATTTGCAACAGAACCTTTATTAATTGTGCTATAAATGAAGCTGCCTCCAAATGCCCTATATTTGGTTTAACGGTACTCAGATAACATTTCCCACTTCCAGTATTAAATACATCTGATATGGCATTAAATTCAGTAACATCTGAAACCGCAAGACCAGTAGCAGATGTCTCTATATAACCTATATCCTTTGGATCAATTAATGAATCATTTAAAAGATCCTGAAATAATTTAATCTGTTCTTCTAGGCTAACCATTCCAAAATGCTTTGATTTTCCATAACACGCAATTTTAACATTTTTTATATTTGCCAAAATCATATCATTATCACTTTGGGCATTTTCATACTTTTTTAATAATACTACACCGACTCCTTCGCCTATTCCCATTCCCGATTTGTCTTCGCTGTATACTTCAATAGTAGGAGATGATGATAATATTTTTTTCCCTCTTAAAGCATCATAATGATATGGGTGTTCTATTAAGTTTACACCTCCTACAATTGCCATACTACATTTGTTATTTAATAAACTATCACACGCTAAAGAAAACGCGGTTATTGAAGATGAACATGCTGTTTGTACGGAAACACTTGGGCCTTTAAAGTTAAATACATATGAAATTCTATTCGCAATTGATGAATGAAGCGAAACTATATCAGCCTTTTGTTCTTTTTCCCATTTTTCTATAGCATATTTTTCATAATCTCCCCACATTGATCCTATAAAAACACCAACTCTATGATTTTTATTGATGCTTTCCTTAGTATATCCTGCTTTTTCCAGACACTTCATCGTCTCTTCAAGCATCATTCGTTCCTGTGGATCAATTGTCTTTGCCTCAGCTAAAGAAATGTTAAATGCCTCATAATCAAACATTTCAATGTCATGAATATATGCTCCCATATAATCGTGTGGATCTATGTCTTTTTTCTTCCATAAACTTTTCCTTTTTTCAGGTAAATCAGATATTGCAGTTCTCTTATCCTTTAAGAGTTCCCAATACTCTTCTTCATTTTCTGTAGTGGCAAACCTGTAGCTGTAACCTACTATAGAAATATCGTTTTTATGATTGATCTCTTCTGTTTCTTCATATGAATATCCTCCACACATAAAACTATGTAAGACCATATAGTTATCATCTAATAAAAACTGTTTTTTTATTTTGTCAAAATTCAAACCTCCAATAGGAACAATTCCCAATCCACACTCGGATTGCTTTGAAGTTAGCAACTGTCCAATACGTCCGCTTTCTATTATCGTATATTTTAAATTTCCACTACCATATATTCTTAATGATTCCTCAATATTTAGTATTAAAAAAATACTAAATTTACTATCCTTAAAATGTGGTCTGTTAAACGGAGTATGACAATGTTCTATTTCTTTTTCAGAAATATTATTTACAAATAATAATTGTTGTTTTTCTGGGATATACCTATATACCCCTTCATCAACTCCAATAATACCATCCTTTTTTACATATATGTATATTTCAATACAGTAT
>AUXO012847951.1_pt1 | contig 14812 bp, 20 predicted proteins | sample 768731 | NCBI WGS metagenome assembly AUXO01 (sample SAMN02715735, study PRJNA202380) | gut metagenome | biome: sheep rumen | host: Ovis aries | place: New Zealand: Palmerston North | reverse complement strand
TTATCTTTAACTATTAGAATTAGTAGAACCAGAATCGTTTCCGCCATATTGATGTCCGTAATCAGCTTCTTCAATATTCTTAAATGTGAACTCGAATGACATTTCTACTTGCTCATTATCTTTAGCTAATTCCAATTCTGGAACACCTAAAAATTTAACACCTGTAAAAATGTAGTATCTAGAGTATTGTCTATCTGAATCATCATGTTGATAATTAATAACATCCTTACTAAAAGGTGTTGAAGGGTCTGTAGGATTTTTAATAGGTATAAAATTATTTACGATATTATATGCAATATATAAATCTAAATCTAATGATACCTTAGTACCATTTTCTGTTACTGCTTGATTAAGACCATTACGAAGCGCAGTAATATTTCCCTTAAAGTGACCACTCTCAGAATATTGATTTTTAAGGTCTTTCTTATTATTAGTGGCATCTGCAGAAAAGTCCTTTAGTAAGATACCACTTGCGGCCATTACTTCTTTCCAAATACTTAAGTTCTCATCAAGTCGTACTTTAATAGATGCTATATGCGACATTGTAACAGACGCTGATATTGTAGCTATTTGTCTATTTACAAAGTCTATTGTATTTACTTTAGCCTCAGGCATTTTAACAGTAATATCAACAATTCTAGCAGGCATAATATCTACCAAATTATTGCTATCTGAGTTCTTGCGTGTAAAGAATACATAGTGCATATTACTCATAAAGTCTGGAAATCTATTTGCAATAACTGCTATAGGAGTTTTACCGCTATCTCCAAGTAAGCTATCAGAACGTTTCCAATGTGCTTGGGGTCTAGCAGATGAATTACTGTCTAAGTTAATAAACTTTATATCAAAACTTTTTCTATGAACATAATTTCTATCAGCAACTAAGTTCATAGTTGTAACCTCATTACCAAGCGCAATAAGCTGCTTTCTAAAGAAAGGCGTATGAGCGGGGTCTGCACCAAAAGAAGAAATATTAAATAGTACAGAGCCTTTAACACTATTAGACATATTTATTGGTTTACTGTCAACTACGAATGGAATACGCTGTGTATATTTAGAGTTTGATGAACTATAAGAAAATCTACCTGTGTCTATAATAGTATCTCTTTTAGATTCCATACCAAATGCAACTGCAGCCATTGCACCTTCAAGAGATTTTTTGCCGGTATTTACAAGAGGATTAATAGAGTCGTTTTCCATAAGGCTCTTATATTCTTCTCTGCTAAGTCCGTATCCTGTTAAAAAGGAACCCGTTAGTGGATTATCTACTGATGTTCTAACACCTGTTAGTCGTTTATTTAAAAGGTCTCTATATGCATTAGATATAGATGGTCTACCAGGCTCTTTAGGAGATAATACTTGACTTCCCTCATATTTCCAATAATTACGTAAATGAACTTTTCTAAGAGCAGCTCTGTCACTATCAGATAAAGCGGAGCCTTCCTTCATAGTGCCAATATTACCAATAATATTTGTTTTAATACCACTTACATCTACTGGTAACTCATTTCTTTGAGGCCCTCCACTAAAACCATCAACAGCTAAACCTGTTCCTTTTATATTTTTCTGTTCTGTCTTAAGTCTCTCATTAGCAGCAATACTATTTACAGTCGCTAACGTTTGTATACTTTGACTATCAGCCTTAACATCTTTTGGACTCCAAATAGTTTTATCACCATCTTTACGTCTATTTGTAGAGTTTATTAGTTCTCTCACATTATTCATTTTAGCATATTTACCTTGCATAAGTAAGGCATTGATATCACTATTCATAAATGCTTGTTCATGTGCTTCGCTGTTTGTAAGAGTTGTTAAATTAAAGTTTCTAGTAGCTACGGTATCAGCTAACATTCCTAAGATTACTGCAGTATTAGCTTGGCCTACTACAGGAGAAGCAGAATTAGGCTCTACAGTATTTACTTCTGTGCTAGGTAACTGCTCTCGTTTTGAGTAAATATAGACAGGAGCGTCTTTTTGAGGTAATTGTTCTCGTTCTTTCTTTTTTTCTAAAAACTCACTTAGTGTCATAAATTACTTCTCTTATTTCTTAGGATAGAATAATCCATATGTACCACCTGACCTAGTTATGCCATTTACTTTATCCAACTTTATATTACCCAATTGCTGAATAGCAGGAGCATACGTAAGCTTAGTCTCAGTTGTTCCCCTAAGATGCTGACTATCAAGTGGATGACCAAATTGGCTTACCATAGGGAAATCACCTAATACAACATTCTTATAAATAAACTTAAAGTCTACGGATACTAATCCAGCGCTGGTTTGACTAAAGGTAACTTGTCCACCACCAGTAAATACTACATCTTCGAAAATAATATATCGTTTGAGACTATCTGAAGGATTATAGAACATATTTCCTGGGGTTAGCTTTACTAATAAACTTATTTTATTACCAGCTTTAAGTCTATTTCTTAAAGGATGATATCCTCCAATAATAGTGCCGTCATTACTAGTATATCCATTTATAAAACCAGAAATTTTATTTATAGTTCGCATATACTCTAAGCCAGCGTCCATTTCTAATTTTAAGCTCGAGCTAAAATCATGCTGAAGTTTATATCCGGGTGTTGTATAAGTTTGCCCTTGGAAATTATATTCAATAGTATCAGCTTGAAAACTAGGTATCGTAATTCCAGCTACACGAGAAATAAAGTCATATGGCGATTTTAACATTTTTCCGGAAGTTATTGGAAGTCCAGAACTAATCTCACTTACATTTACATTAGTATTATTATTTTCTTGGAATGCTTTTATAACTTTAGGAGATGTAGTTAAGCTTAAAACTCTAACTTCCTCGCCCGTACTATCTTCTTTTGCTTTAATAAAATAAACATCAAATAGGTTTGCCATAAAATCTGGACCAGAAGATAACATATTAAGTATAGAATTACTATTATAAGTATGTGTCTCATCTTCTCCACTAGCAATAATATTATTTAATGCAGCTATACGGCCCACAGCAAAGTTGTCATGATCAGTACCTGATGGTATAGTAGTTTCACTAGAAGTTATGTATCCTATTGTTTTAGAACCTGTAGTAGTATATGTGGTAAAACCAATACAAGTTGCAACATGAAGCTTTCTATTGATTGTAGCATTGATAAGATTAAATGATGCAGTAGTATCCAAGTCCATTTCTGATTTTGTAGCAACACCACCAGTTCTATGTTCATTGATATATCTACCGAAAGAAGTAGCAAATATATTATTTTTAGAAGCTTCTTGATACATGTTATAAATGACATCACCTATAAAGCCATCACCTGTAAATGAACCAAAACCCCAATCAATATCCCATGCGTGTATTCCGCCCTCTGGCGATGCTTGATTACCCATTCCTGCGCCAGTATATGCATTTACAGCATAATTATATCTATCACCTGTTTTATAAGTACCATATTGAACGTTAGCAATAGTAAGATTACTAACGCCTTTATTAGCAGCTCTAATAGCTTCACTAGTTACAGCTTTCTTAAAATCAGATTTTATTTGAACTTTATAAGTATCATGTGGCTCAATTGCAGAAAAAACTTCAGGCTTAATATAAGCTATTCCTTGACCATTAACATAAGCCCCATAGCCTTCTTTACCAGAGTTTAAGAAGCCTCTTAAATCTGCTTTATCTTCCATAATTTCTGCAGGCTTTTTCCAGTCTTTCTTAACTGCGCTAAGTTTTGATCCTAATAAACTATCTGGATTTCCCCAGAATATATATTTTGATTCTTTTAATAATTTTTTATTTTTATCTTCAGTACTTGCTTGGAGAAAATCATCAATAAGATGAGGATTTTGTGTGAGGTCATCAGAACTTATCACTAGTACATTTTCTGCATCAGCGTTATATTTACTTAATGCTTCATCAGTATAGCTCTTATATGCATCCGCAGAAGCAAGACCGTCACTTGTGAAATATTTAGAATAATCACTCCTATTAGTTGCGCTTTTTTCAGACATAGTAGCAGAATTATAAGGAACATATTCTGTAGTTGGGTCATCTATAAAAGTAAAATTTTTAGCCCATTTTGTAAAAGTACTATCAGTAGTAAACTTATCTTTATAATCGTATGTTATTGATACTTTAGTAAAGCTAGGTAATGTCCAAGCTAAAAATTTATTTAATTCTTCTGTATTTGAATCATTATCTTTAACAGCTTTAGTATTTAATGCTACAATCTTAGTCTGAGTAGACTTTACACGCTGTAATAAGATATCATACTTTTTACTTATGATTTCTTTCTTAAAAGTACCAATCTTTTGAGGATTAGTAGATGGCTGGACAATACTAGGATTCTTCTGAATGTATTTTGATACATCACTATTGAGCTGAGAAAAAATATTTGTTGTATTTTCTAATTTTTGATTGGTATTAATCTCTTTAATACCATTTTTAATTGTTTTTAAGTTTGGTCCAATAGCCATAAATCAATTAGTGGAATAAAAAAGCTCCCTAATATAGGGAGCTTTATTCTAAGATAACTTAAATATTATTTTACTGCGCCACCATCACCTGTTCCAGTAATACCAGTTGCATTATAGAATGGGTAATCACAATCACCAAACTTGAATGATACAGCGTAAGTAAGAGCGTCACCACCCGCAGTCTTAAACTGTGGCTGACCAACCTTAGATACCCAAACATCATAGAATGTCCAAGTAGGATTTGCATCACCAGTAATTGAGCCATCTTCTGCATTATAGATATCGCCTGTAGAAGTTCCATTATATGCACCAGAAAGTGCAGTAACTTTTACAGTACCAAGTGCAGCTGCCCAGTTTGCAACACCACCATTTACAGGGTCTGCAACCATCATTGACCAGTTTACAAATTCGCCATAAAGCGCGTATGCAGCGTCAAGTACAAACGTAAGTTCAAATTCGCGGTTAAATGCTTGTTTAGAACTTGGACGTTTCATAGTAACGCCATGGTAAGAAATATCATATCCATCATTTCCAGCATCAGGAATGTTAAAGCCATCTATACGAGTGGTAACTACAGAGCCAGCTTCAGCCCAAGGGAACTGAATACTAACATCAAACATGTTATCCATCGCGTCAGCTCCACGGTTCACTAATGCCTGTACAGCTTTTGCATTTGCCATGTTTATTCTCCTATAAAATATAACTAATCGTAAATTTCATGTAATAATTTCGTTTAAATTAGTTATATTTTATTAGGCTTATTAAAATGCTCCGCTAATATATTATATTTTGTGAGTAATTAAATTTTGGTGGATTTCTTTAAAAATTGCCCTAGCATGAGATAATACTAGGTCTTTGGTGCTTTCTGTCCAAATAAACACTTGAGAATCCATAATATGACCCTCAGCATTTAAGTGCGCTACAAGAACAGCGTTACTGTCTTGTTCCATCATGCAGAGGCAAACAGACTCACCGTCACCTCTAGACTTTCTTTTAAGAACTCGATAATTTAAAATTTCCAAATCCTTAATTGATCCAATGGATTCTTTTTTTCGCATAAAAAATTAGCTGTAGATAACTCTACAGCTTTTATATTCTCCTAATTTACACCTTTATTTAATTGTTCAATGTACATGAAAAGTCGTTGGTTAAAATCGCCTACGCCATTATTCAAGTCAGACTGTAATGCTGCAAAGCTTTTAACAATTGACTTAAAGTATGCATCACGCTGGCGTTCAGCCTCAGCTTTCTTTTCTTTACAAAGTGCCATTCTTTCGTTATCTTTCTTTAGGGTCTCAGTATCATAAGATGCAACTGTGGTTGCCATTATACCAGGCAATCCATATGTAGAACTGTGTCTATCTGGCTCATTCCATCTGCTAAAGATATCTGCATATTCTAAGTTATAGTCAACTGAAGATTGTACAGATTCCTTATAAGCTTGTAAAGCATCTTCCAATACTTTAAGATGGCTTATGGCTTTATCTATAGAACCAAGTAAACCCCAGCGAATTGATTCAATAGCCTTAAGGTCTTCTTTTTTAAGTGAATCCGGCTGGTATGCCATTTACTCTTCCTCCTTAGCAAAGTGGAATAATGTATTTTTAGGGAAATATCCCATAGATTCTCTAATAAGACAATCATAAGAAGTTTCAGTGGATTCAACAACAAAAATACCTCTAACTGGAGAATTGATTTGTCCACCGTGAATAAGCACATTATCATCCTGTGTTGGAGGTGTTTCTGGCTCTACATGTGTTGGATATTCAGCTGGTCTAGCTGAAATATCAAAGTTAGCAGATGCCATAGCATTTGTATTAGCTACTTCACGTTTTTTATAAGTAATAGTATCAGTAACTCCTGGTACATTTAATTCTTTTTCTTTTACAAAGCCAGCGTCATTAGCTGCAGTATCCAATTGTCCATCAACTGTGTTTAATGGAACAATAAAATACTTTAAGTTCATTCCTTCAGGAGCAATAAACTTAACTGACTTAAGAAAGTCTTCTATATTATGTGGTTGTTGTGTCAAAAACATATAAAGGTCCTCTATATTCGTAGAATTCTATTAAATTAGTTAGTTTCTGCTATACTAATTAGATTAACGCTACTATAGAAGTATAGTAGTTCTATAGTTTTATGGAGGAAATAGAGAACATGGACGAAATAAAGGAAAATGATAATGTAATTACTCTTAACGGACAGGTTGTTACAGAATCTCAGCTTCAGGAAGCTAAAGATAAAGTTGAGGGTACAAACCAGATTATTCGTGAAACAAAACCAGGAGAAAACCATACACTCACACGTATGCGTGGATAATTAGGAGACTCAATGATTTTTGATGCTATCTTTATAGATGTATTTAATTTAGCCTATCGAAAAAGTAGCAGCGATGATTATAAAAAAATAGCAAATGAGTTTATAGATTTTATAAATAAAGAAGCCAGAGGCCATCTCGATGCAGATGGTACTATTTATTTGTTATTTGATCCACTTCCTAAAAGTGATTTAGGATTATCTAAATCTTTTAGATATTCACCTAGACTTAGGAATGCTATCGTTGGCTCATATAAAAAGAATAGAGTAGCAAATCCACATGTTGGAGAAGCTATAAAATTATTAAAAAAATACTACTCTTTCCGTGGCGATAAAATAAAAATTTGTATATCAGATAATTTAGAAGCAGACGATTTTGTAGAACAACTCCTAGTAAAAGAACCAGGTAATGTTGCATTAGTTACTACAGATTCTGATTGGGCTCGTTATATTACAGATAGAACTGTAATGATAAATAAATCATTTGATAAGCCTTATACAAAAGAACAATACCAAAAAGAAAACGGCTTGATTCCAACAGTTGCAACAGTAACTCTAAAAAAAGCTATTTTTGGTGATCCGAGCGATAATATTGACGGAATTTTCGATTCGAAGAAAAATTATTATGAAGGCAATATGGAAGATATCGCTAAAATGATGCTCTATTATATTGCTAAAGAAAACATGTCATTTAAGGATGTTGAAAAACACCTTAAGGATGCTGCTTTCCAAAGACTTTTCAATGTACAAGATAGAAATCCATTAGAAGACTTTGAATATCACCTTATTGCAGTTGACCCAAATGTTGCGTCTCCTTATAATGCATTATTAGATAATATTCGTGTTATCAAAAGCAGATGTGACAATATTGATAAATATATTGTTTCAAAGCCTGTTGATGAAAAAGTTAATATGCTAATGGAAAATCTTTTAGGGCGTACACCTTCAACTAGAAAGTCTTTAACATTCGGAACATTAAAAGCATAAAATAAAAGCCCAGAATAATCTGGGCTTTTTATTAGAAATATGAGTAAACGTCGTTTCGTTTTTCATGTTGCAAAATATATTCTTTTATTATTTCGGGTGTTCCTAACGATTTGGAAAGCTTTTCTTTATCCCCACATACATGCCAATATGCCATATTATCGATATATTTAAAATTATAGCCTTTTGTTAAAGACACACATGCATAATATCCTATGTTATCCATGGGCTTATTAAAGTAAAGATATTTATCTTCATTTATTTTTGTAAAAGATAAATGATTCCGTAAAACCTTACGATATTTGCTATGAGATATATTAGATTCATTAGCAACCTCTATTGCGTGTGATTGAATTTCAGTTTTATTATTACCTATAATAGTATATATAATACCCTTATAATCATTTATCTTAATAAAAAAATCTTTTTCATCTAATATTCTAACATATGGTTTTTCTTTTGCTAATACTAGGTGTTTTACATATATATTACTCATAACTAGCCCAATTTATATTATAATATGTTTACTAGTATGAATAATAATAAAAAAGGACACTTAAAAGTGCCCTTTATGAATCAGATTAGTATGAGTCACCGTAATAATGTCGGTCAGCTTCAGCTTCTTCATCTTGCATTCGTTTATGGTAACTATCAATTGTTGACTTATCACCAATTTCAGTTTCAAAGTTACCTTTTACTACATCAAGATATCTTTCACTAAAGTCATCATCTATTATTTCTTCAAGTAATCCGCCTTCATAGCCGTCATCACCATCATTTGTATAAAGAATATCTGCATCGCTATGTTCCTGAAGATATTGACCTAATGAAACTTTTTGTCTACGTAAAGTATCAAAATTAGCGCGATATTCTCTGTAAACTTCATTATATTTTTCTACTGAAGAGAACGCAGCTGCGAAGCTATCCCCAATATAGATATCATCAGAAACTTCATAGTATCCGTCTGTATCACCTGGGTCCCAATATGTAGCAGGTGTTGAAGAAGTTACAATAAACTCTGCTTCAGATGCAACAGGTAATACAATAATTATACGTTTACCATGATATTCACATTCTGCAGCAGTAATACACTCTGTTTCACCTTCCTCATCTGGGTCAAAGTCAACTTTTTCAATGCATTTAATTATTTTTATATTTTTATCAAAAAAGTCTTTTGGGTAATCATATACTTTATGAACTTGTTCTTCACCTTTATAATTTTTATAAACATAATCCTTCATAGGAATATTTCTAGCAATCATAAGGTCCTTAAAATTACTATAGACTTTACCTTCGCGTAAAGCTTTAGCAGACTCGTATATTTCAGAAAATTCGTTTGTATAATCCATATTATATATCCTTAAATTAAAGTAGCTGTTATTATGAATTAGTAAGATTTTTTAGCATAATAAAAGTTATAATACATATTATAATTATGAAGAAGGCTGTTATAATATTTCTCGATATAGATGGAGTTCTTGATTCATATAATTGGTTTAAGAATCCAATTCGACGTCTTTTTACAAATTATAGAACAGAAGTCGCAAGTTATATCGATAGACGTAACCTTTTTTGGGTAAGTTTACTTTGTAGAATTACTAAAGCAAAAATAGTTTTATCTTCCTCTTGGCGTCATGGTTGGAATACAGACGGTATTATTTGTGTAGATAATAAAGGTAGAAGTGTAGTAAAAACGGATAAGTTATTCAAATCTTGGGGATTACATATAATATCTAGAACACCATATAGCGCAGACTTAAAAAATACCTACGAAACTGACTTATCAAATGTACCTGAAGATTCTTTATTAGTTAAAGGACCAGATGGTGATGAACCTTTAATTTCAAAAGATACATATTTAAGCGATGCTCGTGGTGGTGAGATACTTACATGGATTGAACAAAATAATTATACAGGAAAGTATCTTATATTAGAAGATGATGTTACAGATGTAGAATGTTTTGTAACTCTTAGAAAACACTTAGTAAAAACTAAGTTTTATGGTAATTTTGGTGGCTTTGGTTTTAGACATTTAATTAAATCCTTAATAAAATTAATTAATCAATAGGAATTATATATGCGAGCAATGATTAGTACTGAGCAACTAAAAACATTAGTAAGTAATAGAGATATTGTAGAAGCTATAAAAGAGCTTACTTCAAAAACTGCTAAAGAAGAATATCCTCATTGTATAAAAGAAATAATTAATTATAGAGATGATGAGTATGTATATACCTATAATTTAAATAATTTCTCAGACGCAGCAATTGAAATTATGGACTCTTATAAAACTTTTATAATTACTATACGTAATGCTCAAGTTTATATAACTGATATGTATGAAGGAAAACATACTACCAGATGGTTCGTTGCTCTAATAGAAGATGTTGTAGAGAATTTAAGTGCGCTTATTATTAGCTTGAATTATTTTGGTTAAAGCTATGGAAAATTATAATTTAATATTCAATTATTTTTAATATAGAAGGTATAATATAATGATTGAGATACAGCCAAATCCTTCAGTAAATTATAGATATGGAGGACAATTTAATAATGGCGATATACCACAGGGTAGGATAAAGAATATTGTTGGAGAATCTACTTATGTACAATTATCACCTGAAGAGTTTTCTGTACTATTAGATAAGTTAAAGTATCTTTATGAAAAACAGATTGATATAGACGCATTCAAGATAAAAAAATCTAATGGTACGTTTAGCCTTGAGCGTACCATTGCAGACAGCTGGACTATAACTGATCCTATAAGAGATTATATTAAACGTTATGCTAAACAACGTATTGAACAATTATATGATGAATATCATAATGATTATATTGATTATTTTAATAATTAAAAATAAAAAGCGCTATAGTAAATATAGCGCTTATTTTTTTATTTTATTGTTTCTTTTTGGGATTTCTCATGGAAAGCTCTATAAGTTTCTGGGAGCATACTAAAAATAAATTCTTGTAAATCTTTATGACTACTTATAGCTATTTTTTCAGCGCCTTTTACGGTTAGTGTATCATTTACTTGAAGATCACCTAATGACATGCTTCTATATAACTCTTTAGTATTTCCATTAAAATCATATACTACAAATGAATAATATTCAGCAGATGCATATCTATGATATTCAACATCAAATCCGTTAAAATGAATACCAAAAACATTTTTTGTACAATATACCCTTTCAGGATTATCCAATTCACATATAGGCATAAGAAAATACCTATTGAAAGAACTGAGTATTTTAGAAAATCCCATGGTACTAATGTCAGTTATTCTCTTAAGCAATATGGTTAATGACCATTTTTTATCAGCATCAAGACCATCTTTAGCAAGCTCTTCTATTAAGTCATCTTTATTAAGCTGTTCAATATCATATTTGTCTATATCAGTACAAGTTATATTAAAATAATCATCAGGTACTTTATATCCTAAGATTTTTCCGGCTTTATGAACATTTCCTATAGTTGCATCAGTAGTTCTTGTAGACTTAACTATATATTTATCTGGATAGCGACTTTTAAGATAATCATCTATTTTCATTTTCTTCATAGGAATAATACCTATAAAGTCATCCCCTAATGATACAATATAATCCGCACTTTCTTTACCAACATCTATAAATGGCATACCACGAGGAAATGGATCCTTAAATTTCGGCATAGCAAACAACTCATAATATAAATGCTTTTTTAAGTCATCTACCATATAACGAATAGTCCGCTCATCCTTTGTCGATGTATTAAGAAAATTATTAGTATTAGCAATATTATTCATTATATTAGAAAGAACATCTGAAACATACATTTTAGGAAAAACATTATGTATTATACTATTTAAGCTTCTATACATTATTTCACTTGAAAATGTAACCATAGCTTTTTTGCATTCATCTATAATAGCTTTGTCAAGTGTATAAATAAAGAATTGAGAAGGAAGTTCATTATGTATATCTATTGTATACATATCCTTAAGAAGTCGCTTAAATAATTTCCAGCGTTCCTGTTGAAACTCATCCGACAGATTGGTTTCATAAAAATCTCTTTCGGCATTATACATTAAATCACATTTGATAAACTCATCTTGATAGGAAGGAACAGGACCTTTAAAAGGCTCCTTATATATAGACGATTTGGGTTGGTTTAGTAGGTTATAGAGACTACCTCTCTGGATAATTACATTATCACTCACAATTTACTCCTTGAACCATTACCAACTTATACCTTTTAATATCAGTAAAATCTGGCTTAGTCCTTATATATATATAATAACATATAGAATAAACATATGAAAAGTATATCTACGGCTATTGTAGCTTCTATAGCATTTCCTCTACTTAATATATATGGTACTCCTGTTACTAAAGACCAATTCCTACGTAATACATATAGAAAGTATTAGTATTTATATAAGAAAATACTATTAAATAACTAGATATAATACTAAGAGATATAGCTATAATATATAAATAACTCTATATAGACATAACATAACAGATATATAACCTATAAGTATAATATAGCCTATATATATACAAAATTTTGTGCAAGAGCTCGTATGTATTTTTTAAAAAAAGGCCACCCCGGGGGTAGGGCCTTTATTTTTTACCCGGAAAGAAGGACAAAAAAGAGGCCTAGATGTTTCTAGTAGACAAAATATCTAGGAATCATTCCTAGTTGGAAAAATTCTTGTGCACGACATCATACTCAAAAACTGAGACAGGGCCACCCCTAGGTAACTCGAATCCCCCATAAAAAAGTCCACCCAAAAACCAGCCACCGAAAATGTTTTTGAACCAGAATACTTTTCCAGGAGAGACCTGGTAGGAGAGTAATCTGGAAGAGGAAAGAAGTAGGTGGCTTTTCTACTAGGATAAATAGCTTGGAGAGAGACCTAGTACGTATAACCCCTGACTTAACTTTCTAGTCTAGGGGATATATAGGAGGATAATAGTGTATGACATATATGTATAGCCAGTGTTGGATAACTGGCTAGTAGTAGCTTAGTCTTTCAGAGCGATGACGTTATGAAGAATGATATGTTGAGCTTCGACTGGAAGATCGTTTAATACTTTGCCATTATATTCGAAAGTATCGTAGATGTCGCCAAGGAAGTAGCCAGCACAGATGAAAGCATCGTTGTCTGCTAAGTTCATTTCAGCTAAAGTACAGCTGAGCATATCTACGTCGAATTCATTGCCGAGTTCAGCTACTACTTTGTCTTCGATAGATTTGATTTGTTCTTTGGTCATATTGGTATCCTGCCTTCTAATAAGTTTGTATATATAATATGTATACAGAACTGTAGAAGTATATAAGCTAGGAGAAGAGGATAATGGGTGGGGAATATAATTCCCCTGTGTAGTTTACCTTGTTAGCCTACCATGTTAGGAACACCAGCATTGGCACAGGCTATGTCTCTCATGGTTGTTCTCCAGGCTGAGAGTTCCTTAGCACGACCATAGTCTGGACCAGATAACCAGCCATAGCTTGCTTTGGATGCCAGCTGGTCAGCTTCATCCCTGGTTTTCTCCAGCTGTTCGGCCTTGTCATAGTCACCAGCTTCCCAAGCATCGTGGATCATGTTGGAGAGTTTGTCGTGGCAAGATTCCAGGTTGAATCTGATGTTCTCTGATACTGGATAGTGCTTAACTCCGTTGATAATTTTAAGTGCCATAGTAATACCTCACTTAGTGGTTATTTGTTTACATATATGATATGTAGACAATATCTACAGAGTATAAAAAGATATTAGAGAAAATAAAAACACTACAGACTTGTCTAGTCTGTAGGTTTATTATATTATTGATAGCATTCTGGGATACGTCTTGCACCGATTACTTTGATATGGTAGCCAGCATAGTTGTTTAGGTATACACAGTGGTCCCAATGCCAGTTGTTTGATACATCTGATTTATACAAGAATGCTTTGGCTTCAATGATCTGATGCTGTTTTGGATGTTTAAGGTATTTTTCTTCGGTCTTCTTATAGATCTTAGTACCTTTACGATGACCGTTACAGAACCAAAGTGTGCCTGTGTCTATTTGAACTTTATACCAGCCGCGCTTTGGATTTGCTGGGATGCCTCTTTCATTTACTTTGCCGTATACCATAGGATTGTCCTCCATTATATTTGTTTACATGTATAATATGTAAACAATATTAGAAGAGCACAAAAACTCTACAGACTTTTCTAATCCGTAGAGTTTATAGCGAAGATCGATTCTTTTAGTTATGGCGGAATGTAGCGTCAACTACTTTGTTACCAGAGATGAATGTGTTGTCCATAATTGGGCATTCCCAATACCATTCAATATATCCTTTTCTGAGAGTAGCGTAGGTTGCGCTTAAGGCTCCTGTATCCCCATGCTTAACTGTAATAGCGTAGCATCCTCCATCAACTGGATTTACTGGGATTCCTTTCTCGTTTAATTTTTCAGACATAGTGATTGCCTCCATTTGGATATTATTTGTTTACAAATATAATATGTGTACAGTTCTGTAGAAGTATAGAAATATAATAAAACTTTCTAATCTTGTTTGACTAGAAAGTTTTATTATTGAGGCTCTTTTTAGCTGAGCCTACTGATGGCCTGGAAGGCTTTAGAGATGTTCTCAGCCTGTTTAGCCTGGTCATCCGGAAGTAAAGAGTTACATTCAGTGATGATGATACTTGTAAGTAAGAACTGACATTTGAGAGCGATTTTGGCCATCTCAGTTACAATCATGTTGAACTGAGTTTCATTGAACTTACCAGATTCAAGATCAGCTTTGGCCTGGGTCTGAGTAAGGTTAGCTCTGTCCAGCATGCCACGGATGTTATTGATTGTGTCCGAAGTTATAACAGTCATAGTTTCGCCTCCGTAAAAGTTATTTGTTTACATATATTATATGTTAATAACTTCTACAGAGTATAAAAACTATTCTGACTTTTCTGATTTATTCTTCTTTTAATCTGTACGAATCCTGGTTATAACAAGATCCCTGAGTTTCATGTACAGACTTTGAGAGAGCAGACATCAGTGATTTGATTGTCTTTGGCTGTGTTGGAATCTTGCTGTTCCA
>AUXO012461541.1_pt1 | contig 14812 bp, 12 predicted proteins | sample 768731 | NCBI WGS metagenome assembly AUXO01 (sample SAMN02715735, study PRJNA202380) | gut metagenome | biome: sheep rumen | host: Ovis aries | place: New Zealand: Palmerston North | reverse complement strand
GACATTAGTAAATGCAATAATGGCAATATGTAAAAATAGTCTATCTGGAATTGGCGGGGAAATAAGACCTGGAATTGTACATAGATTAGATAAAAATACATCAGGATGCATAATAATTGCAAAAAATGACAAAGCACATATAAATTTAAGTAATCAACTCAAAAACCATGAAATTAAGAAAACGTATATTGCATTAGTTAGGGGAATAATAAACGAAACACAAGCTACTATAAATATGCCTATTGCAAGAGATAAAATAGATAGAAAAAAGATGACAGTAGATAAAGCAGGAAAAACTGCAATAACTCATTTTAAGGTTTTAGAAAGATTTCAAAACAAATATACATTACTAGAAATAAATTTAGAAACAGGAAGAACACACCAAATTAGAGTACATTTATCTTACATAGGTTTTCCAATTATTGGGGATGATGTATACTCAAATGGAAAAAATAAATGGAATATTGTTGGACAATGTCTTCATGCAAAATCGTTAGACTTTGTTCATCCAATTACAGGAAAAAAACTACATATTGAAGCAGAGCTTCCAAAATATTTTAAAGAAATTTTAAATGAGTTAGAAGGTATGAAAGAAGGTTAGATAAATGGAAGAAAGATTGCAAAAATATCTTGCAAAATGTGGTCTAGCGTCAAGAAGAAAATGTGAAGAGTTAATTTTAGAAGGAAAAATTGAAATAAATGGAAAAGTTGTTAGAGAGCTCGGAACAAAAGTAACGGATAAAGATATAGTAAAATATAATGGAAAGGAAATAAAAACAGAAGAAGAAAAAATATATATTTTACTAAATAAACCAATAGGCTATGTTACAACAACAAAAGACCAATTTGGAAGAGACACGGTTTTAGATCTAGTAAAATTAAATAAAAGAATAGTGCCAGTAGGGAGGTTAGATATGTATACTTCAGGTGCACTTATTCTTACAAATGACGGTGAATTTGTAAATAAAATTACACACCCAAAAAATGAGATAAACAAAACATACAATGTAACACTAAAAGGAATAATCGAAAAAAAAGATGTAGAAATTTTACAAACTGGAGTAATAATAGACGAAAATTATAAAACAAAACCTGCAAAAGTAAAAATTTTAAAAATAGACCAAGAAAAAAATATATCAAGAATACAAATCACAATACATGAAGGCAAAAATAGGCAAATAAGAAAAATGTGCAATTCAATAGGAAAAAAGGTATTAGCTCTTCACAGAAATAAAATTGGAAATTTAGATGTAAAGGACCTAAAAATAGGGAAGTGGAGATATTTAAAGAAAAGTGAAATTTCACTAATTTTCTAACTACCCATTGCTATTTCAGAAAAATTGTATTATAATGTGTAAAGAAAATAAGGCGAGCCTTTATTTATGAGAGAATACGTAAGAATAAAGAATGAAAGCAAAGCTAAAACATAAAGAAAGGAAGTATGTAAATTGCCTAGAAGGAAAAAAGTTGAAATAAATGATAAAATACAAGAAAAATTAGATTATATAGGGTTAGATTTGAACAAAATTCCTAAGAGTTTAACAGAATATACAAGTATTCATTTTAGGACTATAAAGGGATATGATGAAAAAAAGTACAAGCAATATAGATTTGTTGAAATTAACAAAATAGAAATTCTGCTTTCTCCTACAAATAGGTTAGATGGAATAAAGAAAAAATACGAACAGGCATTACCTCTGAGTGAATTTTTAGATAATGAGCATGAGGAAAATATATTAAATTATACTAAATTTTTGTCTATGCTAGATAAAATAAGAATTTCTCAAATTGAAGAAGTTGAAAGTGAACAAAAAAAGTTAAATAAACAGATTCCATTTAAAGTTAAATATAGTGGAAATTATTTATGGCAAATTTACTATTCTGAAGTATCTCAGAAATATTTTATGATTGTACCTTTAGAAGACACAGATTATTCTACATTTTTTTATTTATTAAAAAAGAAAATAGAAAATAAAAAAGGAGATAGAGTTTTCGTTCCAATTAGTATAGTAGATTATAGTGGAGAAATATTAAGTAAAAGCGAAATAAATGATTTAGAAAATTATTTATGGATTTTTACAAAGGACTACCCATTAATTTATGAAATCTTTAATAAAAAAGATGAATTAAGCTTAGAAATTATCGGTGAAACTGAAATATATGATAAAATAAAAACTTTATATAAAATAACATTGAATAACAAAAAAGAGGCTATTAAATTTTATAAATTAGCAAAAGCACTGTTTATTTTGCAAACAGAGCTTCCTCATTACTATAAATTTGAAACAAAAATAGGAAAAACGGGAGAATTAGAATTTTATTTGGAGAATTCACATATTGTATATGAGAATTTGCCAGAATTTATTATGGAACAATATTTAAAATCAGTAGGTCTAAAAAATAAGTATATTGATGATATAGAAGAATTAAAAATAAAACTTGAGACTTTAAAAAATGAAACCGAGAGTTTAAGTCAGGAATATGCTCAAAAAGAAAAACAAATTACAACATATCTAGAATGTAAAAAAACATTTTTTGGAAAGGTAAAATATTTCTTTAAACTTGGAAAACAGCCGAAAAGTGAAAAAGAAATAAAAAAGAAAAAAAAACCTGAAAGAGATGTGAATAGTAAAAAAACAACTGAAAAATTTAAATTAGAACAAAGAAACTACACACTTCCAGAGCTTGAACAAAGTTTTAAGGATTTAGAAAAAAAAGAAGAACAAGCAAAAAAGATTGTTATGGATATAAATGCATTAAAATTAAAAAACAAAAATTTAAAAAAGAAAATTGAAAATGCAACAGGATATATAGAAGAAATTAATAAACATAAAAAAAGTATATTTGAATTTTGGAAATATTCCAATAAAGATGCTGTAGCAGAATTAGACGAAGGAGAAGAAGAAGAACTTAATGTAAAGAAAATAGAAAAAGTATTTAATTTTGAAGACGATTTTGAAAATTTCGGAATAAATATAGATAAAGTTCAAAGAAATAAATTTACAGATGGTGAACAAGACAGTATATTTATAGCAAGTTCGGGAATGATTGATTTACTAAATAGAATTAATTTAGGATTAGCAGAAAACAAAGAAATATCTGCAAAGCTTAAAGAACTAAAGTATGAATATGTTTCACAAGGTGAAGAAGAAGAGGAAGAAAAATTTAATATTTTTGGATCAATTAGACAAAATGGTAATAAAGAGGGAACAATAGGAAATAAAACTCATAGAGAATCTCCAAGAGATAAATACGAAATTTTAGAGATAAAAAAGGGCTCAAGAGGCCTAGAACTAAAGAAAAATTTAGAAAAAGTTTTAGAAAATATAAAATCGGCAATTAGAAAAAACAAAACCCCAGAGGATATGTACGTTTATAAAGTATCAAGTAATAAATTAGAAATGAATACGATTGAAGATGTTTCTCTTGATGCACAAGAAGAATTAAATGGATTTTTGAAAAAAGAGAATAATGTAAATAATTTTTATTTATACAAAATAAAAGTCCCAAAGGGAACGAATTTTGTAGCATTTACAAATATTATATTTTTTAACAACCAAAATATGACATTACCTGTTGGTATGAATTTATCTACTAAAATTTTAATAGATTTATCTAAATTAGAGTTAAAGGAAGAATACAAAAAGAATTTAAATAAACTACAATTTGAAGATGAAGATGATGACTTTTCAAAAATAGAAATTAAACATATACAAGTAAATGAAAAATTCTAACACATATGAAAGGGATGGATAAAAATGCTTGATGATAGAAAAAAGAAAGTTTTACAAGCAATAGTAGAAGAATACATTAATACAGCAGAACCTGTAAGTTCAAATGCATTAATTACAAAATATGATTTAAATTGTAGCAGTGCTACCATAAGAAATGAAATGGCTGAACTTGAAAAAACAGGAATGCTTGATAAAATGCACACGTCTAGCGGGAGAATACCATCTGCAAAAGGTTATAGATATTATATAAATGAACTCTTAAAAGATGACAACATTAGTTTAGAAGAAGTAAAATACATAAGTAATAAATTAGAAACAAAAGTACACGAAATTGAAGATTTAACAAAAATTGCAGCTAGTACAATTTCAGAAATAACACATTATACAACTGTAACAATAGGTCCAAAAGCTAATGAGCAAATAATACAAGAAATAAAATTTGTACTTTTAGGAAACAAGATGTTACTTACAGTTATAATGACAGATATAGGAATGGTAAAAGAAACAATAATAAAATTTGACGAAGAAATTAATGAAAAACAAGTAGAAACATTAAATTATATGTTCAACAATAAGTTAAGAGGTAAATCTTTAAACGAGATTAATAAACCTTTAGAAGAATACCTATATCAAGAAATGTCAGATATGGTAAAAGTAATAAAACCAATAATAGAGCAAATAAAAAAAGTTCTATTTGAAGAAAACGAAATACATATGCAGGGTGCAAGAAGAGAATTAGATTTGCCAGAATTTAATAGTTTGCAAGTTGCAAAAAACTTTGTGAACATTTTAGATGAGAAAGAATTAATTGCAGATATGTTAAACTCTGGGTTTGCAGAAGATATAAATGTTTACATAGGAGGAGAAAACGAAGATGAAAAATTAAAAGATTTTAGTATGGTAACATTTAAGCACAAAGTTGGAAACAAGGACTTAGGAACAATAGGAATAATAGGACCAAAAAGAATGGATTATTCTAAAGTTATTTCTATAATGAAATATATAAGTAAAAAATTAAATGAAAATACATAGATAAATAAATTAGCATATCATTTTTGATAATATGCTAATTTTTTTATTAAATTATAATATTACGATAGTATTACAATTATATTACATTTTATCGAATACTGTTGAAAAAAGATTCAAAATAAAATATAATATGAAATGAAAATATCAGTTAAAGGTGAGAAAAATGAAAAAAGCATTTAGCATAATTATTATATTAATATTATTGCCAGTCCTTTTTGTAAATGTCGTAATATTAATAAATTCTTGGATACATCCAAATGACATACCATCATTTTTAGGTTGGAAGCCATTTATTGTTCTTTCAGGTTCAATGGAAAGCCAAATTAATTCTGGAGATATAGTAGTTGTAAAAGAAATAGATACAAAAAAATTAAAAAAAGGTGATATAATAGCATTCAAAAATGAAGATATAGTTATAACACATAGAATACAAGATTTAGTGACTGAAAATGGAAAGACAAAATATATAACAAAAGGTGATAACAATAATGTTCAAGATAAAGACTTGGTTTTACCAGAAAATGTAGAGGGTGTATTTCAATTTAAAGTAAGTAAGCTCGGAAACCTTGCTATGTTTATACAAACACCAATAGGAATGTTAGTGTGTTTATCAGTACCAATATTATTACTTATTTTAATACAATTTACAGAAAATTCTAAAAATAAAAAAATTATAGAAAAAGAAAATACTAAACACAGACAAATGGAAAATGAACTAAGAGAACTTAGGAAACAAAACGAAGAATTGATGAAAAAATAAGATTTTAATGTTTGTAATTCATTTTTGAATTATAAAATCAAACATATAAAACTAAAGAAGGAGGTGAAAAAAATGAGAAAAGACGAAAACAAAACAACAAGATTTGCAATTATAGTGCTTGCTTTAACAATGATAGTTTTAATCTTAGTTTCAGGAACATATGCAAAATACACAGCATCTGCTGAAATAACAGGAAATGCAAGAGTGGCTATATGGAAAGTTACAGTTGGAGGAAAAGATATTACAAAAAATGAGACAATAGATATTAAGTTGTTTGATACAATTTATGATGCTGAAAATTCTGCAACAGGAGCTGTAGCAACAGCTGCTGAAAATGAAGTTGTTACATCTAGCTCTGCTACAAAAATAATAGCACCAGGAACATCAGGAAAATTCCAAATAGATGTAGAAAATTTATCAGAAGTTGATGCACTATATACTTTAAATTTTACTGTAGATAATACAAATAATATTCCATTAGAATTTAAAGCTGGAGAATCTGGAACATGGTCATCTAACATAAATTCTTTAAATGTTACAGAAACATTAGCAAAAGTTGCAAGTGAAAAAGCAACCACTGCAACTGCAAGCGGAAAAAACTCAATTATTGTTTACTGGAGATGGGCTTTTGAAGGTACAAACAGTGCAACCCATACAGAAGATCAAACTGATATAAAAGACACTCAATTAGGTGTTGCTGCACAAACAGCTGATCAAACTGTTACAGTTCATGCTAATATAAATGTAACACAAGTTAATTAAAAGTTAGATATAGAGAGGCTCTATTTAATAAATAATAGAGCTTTTATTATAATAATATATTGACAAAAATAAATAAAATTCAAATTTACTTTTGTGAGTATAGTAAAATAAAAACAAGGAGGCTTTATAGTATGAAAATAAAAGAAAAAGAAGAAGTTTTAGAAGAAATAGAAATAAATAATGAAGAAGATGAATTAAAAAGCCAAAAATCAAAGATTGCAATAATAGTATTAAGTTGCATTATAGTTATTTTACTTATTATTCTATATATTTTATGCTATAGAGTAGGAAAAATAGGATATAATTATCTATCAATTTGGGATCAAAAAAACATCCCATCTATAGTAATTACAGCAGATAATGTTAAAGTGGATAATAAAAAACAAATAGATATATTTAAAAATGCTAGGGTTGGAGATAATTGTATCATTGCACCAATGTCAAAAGGTTCTTTTAAATTCACAATTAAAAATGATACCAAAGAAGATGTAGAATATAGCATTCAATTCATAGATGAAATGAGCAATTTTGTAAATATGAAGTATAGACTTAAAATGGACAATGTTTATATTTCAGGAGACAAAGAAAAATATATAGGAATAAACGAATTAGATGTAAAGAATTTGATTTCACCTAAAGATTCAACTAGTATATTTGTCCTAGAGTGGTTTTGGGACAGTGATGATGAAAAAGATATTTATATAGGAACAGCAGATGAAATACAATTTTACAGTTTAACAATGCATATTTATTCACAGAGTTATAAAAAAATAAATTAAGTTATGAGGAAAAAATGATATCTAAAATAAAAAAAATAGCTACTGGTAAATTAATATTTCTATTTTTGATTACAGCTATAATAGTTGTAGGCTTTAGTCTTTCAAAATATGAAACAAAATTAGAAATCATGGGAACTTCCAAAATTGCTATTATGGCAAATGATGTATATGTTGATATTGAAAATACATTGCAAGGATATCCTGGATGTAATCCATATGTTTATGAAATAATTATAACAAATAAAGAGAATGAGAAAATTTGTGAGGTAGCACAAAAATATGTAATAAAAATAGAAAAAGAGGAAAGCCAAAATTTACCATTAGAGGTTGAATTATATAAAGATGTAGCATGCACACAAAGAATAACTAAAAATGGAGCAGGTTATTATAATGATGTTGATTTTGTATTTGATGCAAACATAGAACAAACTAATAAGGTATATTTAAAAGTTAACTGGCCAAGTGATAATAAAAATCCAGCTAATGCTTTTGAAATAGATTACTTTAGAATATTAGTAAATTCTGATCAAATAAACTAAGAAGGAAGGAGAACGGTGTAAAAAATTGTACACTTATAAAAAATGAAAAAGAGAATTATAATATTGTTTTTATTAGTAAGTTTGATTTTAATGGGGAAAGTAGCTGCAAAATATTTTATAGAAAGAAAAAAAGAAACACTTTATACAGCAGGAGCTTTTTATTTTGAGAGTGATTTACTAACTAACACTTCAAGTATTAAAACGTATACATATAAAGAAGGAACAAATGAAATTGAATTAGTACTTACAAATAATATTGATGATCTAAGATATTCAGAGGTTGACATATTTTATAAAGTTACTATAACAGATTTAAATGGCGGAGCTATTACAGATAAAGATGAAAATAATATTTCAGAAATTTTAGGAAAGCTAGAAAAAGGAAAAATAGATTCTCAAATAGTGAAATTTAGTAATTTGAAAACAGGTTCATATATTGTAAATGCGATATCTACAGCACCATATGAAAAATCATTAAAAGCAAATTTTGTTATTACAGATAGAGATGATGATATTCAATTTAATGTAAAAGATGCAATAAACAGCCCAGTAGCCCAATTAACAATATCTACAAAAGATTATAATGGAAATATTAAGATTACATGGCCAAAAGGAATTACACCAGATAATACTAATTTTTATTTTTTTAACAATAATAGCAATTATGAGGGTTCAAATAAAACTATTCAAATTTCCTCAAATTCAGAAATTATAATCCAATTTTTCAAAGAAGATTTAAGCAAACAATATTTAACAGATGATTTTAAAGTAGAAAGGTGTGATTAGAATAATGAAAAAAGGTATAAAAAATGTTACAACATATTTACCATATCTTTTAATTATATTTTTTTTATTAATTCTAATAACGCCTTTCTATTTTGCAAAAGCAGATCCATCTTCTACAGATGCATCCATTTCTGCGATACTATATGATACTAGTAGTTATGCGTCAGGGACAACATTAACTCAGGCAGGAGCTTCAGTTAATGGATGGGCAGTAGATACTAATAAATACTTACAAATAGACCCAGAAGTTCCAAATGATGGAAATACATACAAGGTTGTAATAGAGTTATCACAAGAGTTCTATGCTGCAATTCAAAGTATTTCTACACCATCAGGTTATTCAAATGTTGATTTTACAAAGAATTCTGCAATAACAATTAATACAAATAAAAAATATGAGTTAAAACAATATAGTGGAAAATTTGAGTATACAATGGAAGCAAAACAAACTAAAGGAACAATTCAGCTTGCAATATCTTATGATGATGTATTATGGGGAAATATTGCAAATGCACGTTTAACACCTGAAGGAATAAAACCAATCACAGTAAAATTATTAAAAGGTGCAGAAACTGTAAAAGAAATTTCAATAAGTAGTGCAACAGCAGGAGCTGCAAGAGGATATAGTAGGAGCATATATGTTAATGGAGTATCAGGATCATGTTCTATAAAGCCAACAGAAAGCGTACCAATAAGACCGACATATGCCGCATCAAATCAAAGCACATATTATTATTATTACCCTAAATTAACCATGAATATAAAGTTACCATCATATAAAGATAGTAACGATGTTATACATTATATAGATATGGATATAAGCAATTTTGCATTTGATTTTATATCAACAGGAACAGCTGAGTATACAGTAGATAGCAGTGACATAGCAAATGGTAATGTAACAATGACTTTTAACAATATCTACATGAAAACAGGTTATATTTTAACATTCACAACAAAATTTCCAAGTAATATGACAGCAGAGCCTTCTTCAGAATATTTATTTAAAGGAGGAAATATTAAATTTATAGCAGAATCTAAAAATGGTATAAGTACAGATACATTTTACAATGTAAACATTCATAGTATTACATTTACAACGGTTACAGAAGAGAAGGTTGCTATAAATGCATTTAAGTCTTATGTAACTATAGATAATAGACCTTCTACAGCAGTAGGAAGAATAGCTGGGCTTGGACTTGTAAATACAGGGAAAGGGGATAGTAGTTCTAAAAATCTCAAATATGAGTTTGACATAGAAAATACTAATAGAGTTAAAGTTACAACAATAAATGTACCAGGTGATAAAAATCAAGAATATATTAATATAAAATACACAATGGTAGATGATGAAGGTAATAAAATATATTTTGATTCTAATGGTAATGTTGTTCAAGAAGGAACAGAAGGGGCACAAGATTATTGGATATATTCTCAAAAAAATGGATATTATAAATCAAAAGCCACTAAAAATTTGTATACAAGATTGCATAGAAATCAGCTAATATTAACGCATAAAAATTACTATTTTAAATCAATTGAATATACTTTGCAAACTATAGAAGCAGGAATGCAACTATACAATTCATCAGGTTCATCATCAATTGCATCTTCGGGAAACTTTTTTGGCTACATAAATGAAGGTGTTACAAGCGGACAAAAAGCTATACATAAATTAACAGTTACATCAGAAGGAATTAATACAATTTCTAAGACTGTTGAAACAGAAATGTCAATGAAAAATAATCCGGCATTTTATATTTCAGCACAAAATCTAAGTAAAAGTAGTATAGAAGCAGGAGAAAGCCTTGATTTAAGTGGAACTGTAACCATAGTAGAATATCCTTATGGATATGCTACCTGGCTTAAAAATGTAGTAATTGCGATAGAATTACCAAGTGGAGTTACAATTAATGAAAGAACACTTAATATTAAAGATGGAACAGGTACCAAAATAACGGGCTATACATTTTTAGCTCCACAAGATGTTGGAGATGGAAAGTATTTATGGAAAATAAAATTACCAGATGATGTTAGTATAGGAAAATATAGCGAAACATTAGGAAATATGACGACAGGGGGTAGCATAAGCTTTTCAATGACTTTAGAAACATCTTTAAGTATGAATACGACACTACTTGAATTAAAAAATATGATTTATGTATCAGGCATCAACCAAACCAATTCATCTGGGGGTTCATATAATTTTGCAATAAAAAGAGATAAATACGATATAAACGAAAATGGCGGAACTGATGACTATGTTACAGGTGTAAGAGAAAATAACACTGTAACGTGCCAAATTACACCCAAGAGTGCTACACTGGATTTAGATAATAGTATTTCAATAAAAAGCAATGGGAACATTTTAAGCAGTGGAGACAATAATTTATATACAAAAGACGATATACTTACATATACAGTTCACATAGGATGCACAAGTGGTGGACAAGTTGATAACTTTCAATATTATATTCCAATACCTAAAAGTGTAGCTAAAAAGGATGATTTTATTATTAATAAAAATAATTTTGAATTTGCATTACAAAGTGAGGCAACAATGACAGGAAATGATATTTTTAATTTACAATACACTTCTGATACAGGATTAGAATATGAAACAGCAAAATCTGTTACTAATTGGTACTTAGCAGAAGATATTGAAAATGATAATACATTAAATTGGTCAGATATAACAATGATTAAAATAACTATGAAAAACGGTATTATTGAAAATGGTAATAGTTGTGATATTTCTGTAGATATGAAATATGGAGGCAATACATATAAAGAACAAGCAGGAATGATTAATGAATGGGCGAGTGGAGGAGAGTACAATTACTATAATAATGGTAGAATTGCCTCAGGAAATATGGCAACAACGCCTATTTCGGTTATGCTAAATTGTGAAATCAATTTAGCTGATATTACTTTAACAGCTGCTAAAGATAGGATTTTAGTTGGAGATGCAGCAAATCAAGTTACTGTAAATTCTGGGTTGCCACAATTTGTAAATAGTCAAACATTTACAATACAAAAATTAGAAACATATAATGTAGAATTAAAAACAAAAAATTATATGCAAAGCAATCTAGATATGGCATCAGTTGATGCAAATCAATATTTTGCGATAACAATAAAACTAAACAATAATTCAGAATATGATTTAATAAAAGATACTAAAATTGGAAACAATAATTCTAATACAATACCAAATTTGACTTATGAACTCTATAATGCAAATGCATTAAGTGATAATTTACAAACAAGATATGTGTCAGTTACATTAAAAAGTAACAATGGAGTAGTTATAAAACAAAAAGTAAATATTAATAGACAGCTTGCAGTAGCAAGTGAAGTGCAGCCTGCAATAGTTGCAGGAAGAAATTTTTCTCCGTCAAGTGATACTACAATTACAGTCACAATAACTGAAGATTCAAGTTTTACTGCACAGTTTGCAGCAGAGTATTTACCAAGTTTATATAGTTCACAAAAAATAATGCTATCTGAAAATATTCCAAAAGATGCTAGAATAATTTTAGTTGATATGCGTGAAAATCAAGCTCCTACATATTGGTATTATATTACCAATGGCTTAGAAGGATTGGAAATTGATTTAAGTAGTTTTAAACAAATAGGAACAACCTCGGGATGCAATTATTCTAAATCTAATAATAGTGGTAATGAGAACGAGCAGTTTATTTTGGCTGTTGATTTTTCAAATTGTAAAACTTTTATAGAAAGAGGTACACATACAATTAATTTGAAGTTTGAAGGTGACGAAGTGGATGATTTCACATTTACAAGTTTAGATTTTATAACAACAGCAAAGAGAGAATTTTCTATGAACTTAAGTACAACTAATACTATGTTTGATTCAGATTTTGCAGTAAACTATAACTTAAGCTCAATATTAGGAGTAGAGACAAAGTATTTAGGAAAAAAATTAGCTTTAATTATTACAGCACCAAGTGATTTGCCTTTAGACTCAAACATAATAATAAATTCAAATAAATATTATATGAATTCAAATAGAGAATTTATTATACCAATGGATGAAATACAAACAGGAAATAAGAGTGTTATTATGAAATTAAGTTCGGATACTATACCTAAAACAGCAAATACATATACATTAAATATAGCTCTTTGGGTATCAGCAACAGCAAATGGAACTAAACCAAAATTAGGAGAAAAGTTAGACAATAAAGATATAACTGTAAGTTCAAAAAACATTTTGCAACCTGCCCTAAAGGTAAATAGTATAGAAAATAGATTAATTAATACAGACGAGCTTAAAAATACAAATTCTGTTAATATAGACTATAAAAAAATAGAAGAATGTAAACTTACATTAGAACTACAAAAGAAAGTAGGAAATGGTTATCAAAAAGTAACTAATAGTTTAGTAGAAGTAGATGGTGTAACGTCACATACAATGGGTGTATTTGATTTAAATATTCAAAATGGAAATAATAATTTGAATTTTGTACTGTCAATCGCAACTGAAAAAGGAACGTATAGGTTAGTATTCAAAGTACAGGATTCTTTAGAAAATACTTTAATAGAAGTTCCTTATAACTTTATTGTGATAGAGTAGGAGGCTTAAATGTTATACACAGATGAAGCGATAAAAAAACGCATTTTAAAAGAAAGAACTTTAAAAAATTTAGTTTCTACATTTATATATATTATATTAGGACCTTTACTAATTTATAATATATTCTTGATTATACAAGCGATTATAAGTCCGAGTGAAACACCAAGTTTTTTTGGTATAAAGACATATGTAATCATCTCACGGAAGCATGGAGCCAGAATTAAATATAGAAGATATAGTAATTGCTAAAACTGTTAAAGAAAATAATCTTAAAGAAAATGATATAATATGTTTTAGAAAAGGAGAATGTGTTGTAACACATAGAATTACAAAAATATTTAAGACGAATAATGGATTTGAATATAAAACAAAAGGTGACAATAATAATACAGAAGATAGCGGAACTATAACATTTGATTTAATAGAAGGAAAGGTTATAAAAAAAATCCCTAGACTTGGAAATATAGTTTTATTATTACAAAAGAAAAGTTTAATAATTATAATAATTATTGTATTTTATATTTACTTAATTCGCATAAATAAAATTAAAAACAAGAAAAATGAAAGAAGGTTAAAAAGAATAAAATATGAAAAAAGTGGCTAAGCCACTTTTTTCATTGTTTTACTAAGGCAGGTGGTAAATCGAAAATTATTTTAAAACATTTAAATTTTTGAGGCTCACCAGCATCTAAGCAATCTAAATAAATATCTAATTCATCTAAAGATTTACAAGCAGAGATAATAGCTGGGTGTAAATTATAATTAAACATAACTTCAAAGCCAAGGTCAAAAGCCTCCATTATAGATGATTTTTCTTTATTTCTCATTAATTTAAAAGCTTCTTTAAATCTTGCGATAAATGTATTTTTGTACATAGCTAAAGGTAGGGTGTATTTTTTTTGTATTACGTCATCTATTGAAGAAAATCCACTGTTTTTATGTTTGCAAAGCTCATTTACTTCTGTTAAATCAAAAGGTAAAATTACTTGATTATTTTTTTCTGAAACAATTAAAGTGTTTTCTATGTAATTTGTATTAGGAATAGTTCCATTATTTAAAGAAATTTCTTGTGGTTTAGATTCGATTTTTGTTTCATTTTCTATAGAATTTAGCATTGTAATAGATTCTTTTTTTTCTTGAATAATAGAGTTTTCAGTTTTTGAAAGTTCTTCTTCTTGTTTTGAATCTTGCATTAACTCAGCTGTGCTTTCTATTTGATGTGGATGCATTGGCTCTATAAAAAAAGTATTTTTAAATTTATCATCTGCGTTTGAGGAAGTGTCAAACTTAAATTCAGACCTTTCAGATATAGAACATAAGCAATCTTGTATTTGAAGCGTATTTTTATATAAAGTATCAGTTAATTTTATATAGTTAGAATTGTAATTATTAATTAAATTAACGCGATTTTCATTTGAAGAATCAGTAATATCATCAATACTTTTTACTAAAGTTTCTAAATTTGAAATATTTTCATTACATAAATTTATGCTCTTTTTTAGCTCTTCTAAAAAGGTATGAACACTATTTACAGAGTCTATGTCTATGTATTTATTTGAGCTAGAAAAATTTTGCATATAATTCAAAATAACTTTTTTTGTTTTGTTTTGAATTTCTATTTTTGCTTTAAAAAGAGATTTACTTTGCTGAATTAAAGAATGGTTGTTATCAAGAGAATTATTATTTAAATCTATAAATATCATTTAAAATCACCTCTCGAAAATATTATATAATATAATTTAAAAAATGTCTATAAAAAAATAAAATAAAATTAGCAAAAAGGATTGACAAGTGCTAAAAAAAGGTATATTATATACAAT
>AUXO013460406.1_pt1 | contig 14814 bp, 12 predicted proteins | sample 768731 | NCBI WGS metagenome assembly AUXO01 (sample SAMN02715735, study PRJNA202380) | gut metagenome | biome: sheep rumen | host: Ovis aries | place: New Zealand: Palmerston North | reverse complement strand
CCTTCATTGAGTGTTACCTTGATGGTCAGGCTTTCATCCTCTACATCAATAATCTGGAAACTGCCCCAGGATTTTTCAGCAAACATCACCTGCTGAGTCAGATTTTCTACATATGGCTTGATATGACTTGAAGAATCCTTATCAGCTACCAAAATGCCTTCCGGACTGGCAGCTATCACTAAGTTACTCGCTCCCATAACCAAAACAGGCACATCCATTTCATTGACCACATGAGTATCCACGCAGTTATCGTCCATCGTCACATCGCCAATAAAAGGCTCATGCATGATTTCCGTCAGTGTATTCCATGTGCCCAAATCTTTCCATTCCCCGGCATAGCGGAGCACACCTATGCTCGATTCCTTCTCCACCACGGCATAGTCAAAACTAATTTTCGTCAGATTGCCGTAATTCGCATACAAATCCTCGTAACTTTGGAAGTCGAGCAGTTCATGTGCTTTTTCCAACACATAGCCCAGCCGATAGGCAAAGACACCACTATTCCAAAGTGCGCCTTTTTCGATATACTCAGCCGCCTTCTTTTCCGTTGGTTTTTCCTTAAAAGCAGCCACCTTGCTGATTTTTTCCTTTGAATTTGGCATAATATAGCCGTACTTCTCACTAGGATAGGTCGGCTCAATGCCCATCAGCATCAAATCAGCAGTCCCCTGTGCCGCAAGTTCAGTCAACTGCTCAACCGCCTTGTAATAATCCGTGGACACATAGGGGTCAACAGGACAAACAGCCACTGCCTCATCCAGACCAACACCTTTTACATCATGAAGATATGCGCTGACGAGAACAATAGCGGGAAAAGTATCCCGGCGGCAAGGCTCTACGGAAATATCCACATGATCTCCAAGTTGATTCTTCAACGTGGATACCTGCGACTTCGAGGTAGCTACCGTGATATCAGCTTCCTTGTCTACTTTACGAATCTGGCGGAATACACGCTGAGCCATGGAGATATATTCACCATCTACCTGTGGAAACAGTGGGATAAACTGCTTCGAGCGGATATCATTGGACAACGGCCACAAGCGTTTGCCTGAACCGCCAGATAACAATACAATATGTAAAGTTCCCATCATTTGATAATACCCTTTTCCAAGAACTCCGCCAAATTAACACGTTCTTTTAAGCACTCAGCTGCAACCTTTTCCATATCATACTTGACCATGATTTCTACCAACTGCTCAAAGGTGGTCTTCGTCGGATTCCAGCCAAGCTCTTTCTTTGCCTTTGTCGGGTCGCCCCAAAGATTTACCACATCTGTTGGACGATAGAAGTCCGGGCTAACCTCAACTACCACTTTACCCGTAGCCTTGTCAATGCCCTTTTCGTCCATTCCCTCGCCAGTGAATTCTAGTTCGATGCCAGCATGATGGAACGCTAGTTGACAGAACTCACGTACCGAATGTTGCACGCCTGTTGCAATGACAAAATCCTCCGGTTTGTCATGCTGTAGAATCAGCCACATGCATTCCACATAATCCTTAGCATAGCCCCAATCACGCAGACTGTCCAGATTGCCGAGATACAATTTCTCCTGCTTCCCCTGTGCAATACGTGCCGCCGCCAGAGTAATCTTACGCGTTACAAAAGTTTCCCCACGGCGCTCTGACTCATGGTTAAAGAGAATGCCAGAGCAAGCGAACATATTATATGCCTCACGATATTCCTTCGTAATCCAAAAGCCATACTGCTTAGCAACCGCATACGGCGAATACGGATGAAACGGCGTATTTTCGTTCTGCGGAACTTCCTCCACCTTGCCATAGAGTTCCGATGTAGATGCCTGATAAATGCGGCAGTTATCCTTAAGTCCACTTAAGCGAACCGCTTCCAAAATACGCAGTACACCCGTAGCGTCCACATCTGCTGTAAATTCGGGTGCATCGAAGGACACCTGTACATGACTCTGTGCCGCCAAATTATAGATTTCATCAGGACGTACCGTGCTTATAATAGCCATCAGTCCCATTGAATCCCCCATGTCACCATAATGTAAATGGAAATTCGATTTTCCCTCCAAATGGGCAATACGCTCACGATAATCCACAGAAGAACGGCGAATAATCCCATGTACCTCATAATTTTTATCTAACAAAAATTCTGCAAGATAAGATCCATCTTGCCCAGTAATCCCCGTAATCAACGCCTTTTTCATAATAAAAAATCCTCCAATCTATTTAGAGTAAAAAAACGACTACTCTAACATAAATAATAAATAATCATCCCTAATTCCAATTCATTTTAGCGACGATAATTGTATTCTTGAAACAAGGTTATAGTATATCTTTATAAATTTCTTTAAAATAATATCAACCATATAAACTTGTCTAGGCTCTATATAAATTTTCCGTAAATACTCTACACACACACACACCAAGAATACTAACAACACCTTTACTATATAAAAGATAGGATAAAAAATGCTGTCTATAAAATTTAAATTAGGGAAATACTGATTCCATAAAATCTGCCGCATCAAACTATTATCATGGATTAAATAGACTCCTAAAACAGTTTGTGCTACCATGTTAATTTTATAATTATTAAAAGGTTTTATTGATAAAAATAGACAAAAAATACTCACTGATATGGGAACCGTAAAAATCATTCCCCCTCCTACCCTAGATGCCATAAAAACAAACTTATCTATATGTAAGTATATTCCCAAAAAGTCTAGTAAAAAAATAGACAACACAATCATAAGAGAAAAAGTAGTAAACAAAAATATATATTTTTGTTTGTATTCTTCTCTTAAATATTCTTGAAAATAAAGTCTTAAATACCCTCCTATCGCATATCCAAATCCAAAAAATATAAACTGCGATTTATTCATAAATGTCACCCCACCAAGAGTAGGTAGTAATGACTGAAAAATAAATAATAACAACAATAAATACAAATATTGTCTATTATCTAAACTTAATAAAAACTTATTTACAAAAGGAATAAATGTAGAGAAAATTATGTAACAGGAAACAAACCAATTTAAGCCAAACCATATAGGAAAGGTGTTTTTAACAAAAACATCGATTGAACACGACATCCCTATAATATAAAAACTCACTATTTCAATAACCCAAGAATATAAAAGCATAGTAAATAAAAGCAAAAGTATTTTTTCTTTTTTTACATTAGCATTAATCATATAATAACCAGTAATCATCATAAAAATCATATTGCCAAGATTACCACCCCAACTCACTAGTTGTGTGAAGACGATTTGCCAATTTAGATTTGCAACAGTTAATATGTTTTCCTTTAACACACCATGATAACCAAAATGATGCGTTATAATAATTAGAATAGCTATAATTCTTAAACTCTCTATTGATGAATTCCTATTTATACTATATGCTGTTTCACTTAGATTGAAAATCCGTCGCATATTAAAATGCTTACCTCCCTGATCTTCCGCATTTGACTAAATTCGAACACTCCCATGTTGATGATTACTAATATTAGTGATTAACTTTGTATTTGAGATAATGCCACACCATCAACACTGTACGAAATTCATTTCTTAGGAGCATTAATTTTGGCCTCATACCATAAATACAAAAATCTTGACATCTTCTTTATATCAAAGCCCTTCTTCGAAAGTTCTTCCGTTGCGTTAGGATCTCTTTCCCTTAGTGATGACAATATTAATTCCGCCCACTTAACCGGACCATTTTTGATGTCATAAAAAAGAGTGTTAGATAATAACTTTGATTCTTGTGTGACATAATTTGAAAATAGACATGGCAATCCGTTTGCCTGTGCCTCCACAGCCACAACCGGTAATCCTTCATACCATGATGGCAAAACAAAATAATCCATTGCATTGTATAAGCTTTTTACATCTTTTCTAATACCTAAAAATTTTACACAATTATCAAGACCCATATTTTTTACTAAAGATTGAATTTGTGGTTTTAAGTGTCCATCGCCAACAAGTAGTAATAACGAATTGCTATTTTTTTTGTTAATTTCATAAAAAACCTCAATCAAAAATTTATGATTTTTTTGATTAACAAATCTTCCTACATGGCCTATAACTACTGTATCTTCGGAAATTCTCAAACTATTTCGTAATTCATTGCGTAATTCGAGATTAAATTTATATAAACTTAAATCTATCGCATTATTAACAATCGTTACTTTTTCATTTTTAATTCTATTGATTCCATACATCCATTCCGCAGCCAAACGTGAACATGCGACATAATAATTCGCAAAAATAAAATTAGTTGGACGTAAAATATATTTTAATAATGTACGAAAACTTTCAGTAGATGTCGCTGTAGAATGATTATGTAGTATTCTAATTTTTGCCCCCCCAACAAAAGCAGGGAACAAAGAAAATACAGATAATGTATTCATATTAGAATGAACAATACTATATTGATTTTTTTTTACTATATAATACAATTCTTTCATAAATTTGAATACATTTTCCTTATACGACGTTATATGATATACTTTCCCACCTAATTGTTGTATTTCTTCATCCCACATATCATTAAATCCATCAAAAACAAAGTCAAACTGGATCTTGTTTTTGTCAATATGCCTATAGTAATTCATTATAACTGATTCGACGCCACCTGCACAAGCAATGCCTATAACTTGAAGTACCCTAAACGGTGTTTTTTCCTCAATAATATTACTCATATTGTGATACCCTTTCTTTAATACTGCACCCACATTTCAATGGGGGTTAAATTTAACCCCTCCGGGGTATTATACTGGTTCCACCTAAGGCGGAGTTTTGCAGCACTATTGATACTGGTAGCCGCCTGTGGCGGCTAAATGCTACTTCCCTCTGTCCTCAAACTTATCATTTTTCTCCTGATTCTTTATGTACTCCACGATAGTTGACTCGTTTACATTGCCAACCGTGGCCACATAGTAACCTCTTGCCCAAAAGTGCTGTTTCCCCCAGCCCTGCCTAAACGCTGGATGCCGGTCAAATATCATCAAGCTGCTTCTCCCCTTGACATACGATATTACATCCGACACGCTAAGCTTTGACGGAATGGCCACATACATGTGTACATGGTCTTTCACACCTTGCCCTCTATCAACTCTGTATCTATTTCATCTCGCACAGCTTCTTCAAGATTTCCACTATATCCCGCTTAACTTCACCATACATTACTTTACGACGATACTTTGGGATAAATACGATATAATACATGCAATTCCAGCACGTATGTGTTATACCCTAGTTGTCCATCTTTGGACACCTCCTGTTTTATGATATGGCCGCGAAGCCAATATCATAAAACAGGAGTTTTTTGCATTTGCTGGTACTTTGGGCAACGCCTCAGCTTATTCCATTCTGCCCATCTTAAATGAGAGATCAAAAGCTCTTTTTATTAAATTTTCCATCTTTTAAATATTTTACGTATTTGTAATGGCAAAATGATAAATAAAACACTTAATGAAAGTATCATACTAAATGCAATGCCTTCTGCCTTCATACCATAAAAATATATAAATATATACGATAAAGGTATTACTAAAAAAGCTGAAACAATCCATGCATACATCTGAATTGTAATAAGACCTATTCCGTTTAAAATAACTGAAAAAGCATTATCAAACAATAGTAATACATTGTATAAAAAAATAAAAAAGGGCAATAGGTAGCTACTATTTACAGTAATGTGCATCCAGAAAAAAATAATTGGATCAATAAAAATAGTTACAAAAAAGAATAATATAGCAATCAACAATGTAATCCATAAGCTTTTAAAATATATTTTCTTTATCCACAAATAATCTTTCAATGCATAAGCCTGTGTATACGCAGACCATAACGGCGTCATAATTAATGTTTGTATCATCATAGATGCGTTTATTATCTTAAAAATAACATCGAAATCTCTAACATATTCCGGCCCTAAAAGTTTTGTAATTAATATATTATTAAATGAATTACAAAATAAACAGCAAAGCTGAATTATAAAAAACTTAAGTCCTAAAGATGTCATATCAAAGATCTTATCTTTAACAAAAAAACTCATGCTTGGAATTATTTCTTTATGACTCCGAAAAAAAACAAAAATAAATGTGCAACGAGAAATCAACATAGATAAACCGTAACTATATACAAAAAAAATCAAATCATGTTTTCCTTTAGTTATCAAATAATATATACAACCAAGCATAACAAGACTTTGGATAATATTAATCGCACCTGTTATTGCCGCTTTTTGGTATGCGTAATATACCTGATTAATTATAGATAATATAAACGCAACAATAACAAAAGTTCCTGCCCAAAATACTATACAATATAACTCATGTTCTAAAATTTGGCTTGTATTAAAAAATTCTTGAAGACATATATTATTTAAAATAACCAAAAAAGTAGCATATATAACAATACTTAAAAGGATAATTACAGATATTCCCGTCGATAAATATTCTCGGACTGAAATAAAATCATTTTTTGCTATTGCCGCTGCTATTTTATTTCTAAGTCCTAAGCCAATTCCCATATCAAATATATTGACCCATGTAAGTATGGAAAAAATAGTAACCCATATTCCATATTCGACTTCTGATAAATAATTAACCGTTAATGGCAACAGTAAAAAAGACAATACTACAGATATAGCTTTAAATAAAATAGAATATTTAATATTTTTCTTTAAAGTTTTCGTTCGTTCTACTGAATTTTTCATCTTAAATGTTCACAATACCATTCTAAGAGAATCAATGACTTTTTTTGCCTCTAAAGGATTCTTTTCCCACCATCTTGATTCTCTTATAATGTCCACCTTATTATCTTCAAATCTCTGTCTAATAATTCTAGCAGGCACGCCGGCAACAATAGCATATGCAGGAACATCTTTAGTGACTACAGCGCCTGCAGCAATAATTGCGCCATCACCTATATTTACATCACCTAAAATAATAGCGCGTGTACCAATCCAAACATCATTGCCAATTTTGACACTTTTACGTGTTAAAACATTCCATGGATCATCATAAAATATCGCATTTGTCGACACTTCCTCTATTATGTGTTCTCCAGGATTTATGCAAACATTTTCGCCTATACTGCAATATCTACCGATTTTTGATTTTGTTATTGAAGTTCCGTTGCCAATATATGAATATTCGCCAATTTCTATTTCATCCAAAAGATTTTTTGAATAAAGATTCACATCACGATCAAACACAACTTTTGGATACAACTTTTTTAATAAAAAACGTCTTTTGATATTAAAAATAAATTTACCTAACATAAAATCCCTCTAGCCTAAACGAACCCATCTTTCTGGTACTATATCTCCATTAATACATGATTTTAGCCATATATTAGGTGCAATTGTTATAGTATTATCTTTTTCGCCTAACCAGGCACCCCACCATGAAAAACTACTATTTGCTATTATATGATGTTTACATAAAGACATTAATTGCATATCTCTAAAAGATTCTTTTCCTTTATTATAATCTATAAACATAGCATTATTTACTACTATATTTCTTTTACACCATTCAATATCATTACTAAAAACAAAAAAATAAGGGTCAGTTACTTTTCCTTTAATATAGTTAACAGCATCTAAATAATACAGTTCAGGGATAACATTAAAATCATCCAATCCAATGTAATCTCCCCTTCTTACGTGAACGCTAACTGAATTAGTTCTACGTATAATCGATTCCATCGATTTATTTCTCTCATCAATAATATCAGGAAAATTATAAATATTCTTTACTTCATTTTTTATCATATCAAAATATTTTTCTGATTGCCAATAGCCACACATATAACCATCATCATAAATCATCGCATCTTCATAGAATTTAATTGCTGATTTTTGATAATAATACCGATATTTAAAGCCAAGCTTTCTTTTCAACCTATTAAAATAGTTATCTTCATTTTTTAACTTTTTTTTTAGTTCTTCTTCAGCTTCATCTATTAAAATATTAAATATCTTATCGAGTTCAAATCCATTATGGTCATGATTTGTACTATAAAAAGATAAATCCATTTTAACATCTTTTTTTCTATGCTTTTGTGCCATATAAAAAGCATATTGAAACATTTGATTTCCCAATCCACCTGCAAATGAAACAGTTATCATTACATCACCTCATAATGTGAATTACAAATAAACTAGATAAAATCATATTATGCTTTTAGGTAAAAACTTTAATACAAATTTTACCAACAACCTTTAATTGAATTATATTTTTTGTTTTTCATATTTTTTTAACCTCATCCATGAGTATATATGCCCCTTGACATCTCTTAAATGCAAAACACTTTTTACTAAAAACTTAAACGTGTACAGTGAAAACATTTTTATACACTTAAACTTATAAACAGACCACAGAAAAAAACGTATTCCGTTATGTGCGTGCCTAATGCATAATTTCTTTATCGCTATATCAGCAGCCAATCTGTTAGAAAATAAACCCATTCTTTTATTCAAATTCGGTCTATCTCCAATTGTATTGATTAACAACAAATCATTTTGTAATTTAGAAAGAGAAGTATTGTCGAAATCTATTTGCGTGTATAAGGTCACACTACTATCAGCAAGATTTGAAAAATTTCTATTGATGATATGTCCTGTAATAACATCCTGTTCTGTACTTCTCTGCGATGATAGATGATCGTGACCAGACCTATATCCCACTAAAACTTCCGGAATATTGTGATAGGTCATGTACTGAGCCGCTCTACACCATAAATCATAATCTTCTGCAGTTTTTAAGCTTGTATCATATAATAAATTATATTTTCTTAATGAGCTAATTCTTATCATACATGTCGAATGTATAAACGGACATGTAGTAATCATATATGATTTTATTACTTGATCATCCAATGGCTTTTTCATTATATAATCATATTTCCCAAACATTTTCGCATAACTACCACATATATCTACATTTGGATTATCTTGTAAATACGATACTTGCTTTATAAAACGCTTATCATACGAAATATCATCAGAATCTAAAATGCATGCATAAATACCATTAGCATATTTCAATGCTTCATTTCTACTAAATGATGCCCCCATATTTTTTTCATTTTCTATAACGATAAATCTATCATCGTTATATGACTTTATTATATCAACGCTTTTATCATAAGAGCAGTCATTTACAAAGATAAACTCAAAATTAGCGTAATTTTGTGCATATACACTATCAATCGTTTCACGTATATATTTCTCACTATTATAGACTGCTGTAATTATTGATATCAATGGATAGCTTTTTAGCATTATTATCCTCCTTAAGTCCTTCATCACAATAAAGCGCAGTGCATTCCAATAACAATATTGGGTAAAACTGAATCATAATGCTATGAGGAACACCCAAAGGGACTCCCGCTACAAGTATGATTACTAACATGCTAAAATCATACTTTCTTTGAAATACTATATTTGCACGTATTAGCTTAATCCAAATCATTAAGCCCATCACACCAAAATCACATAATGTCGTAACAAAAGTATCATGGGCATACTGCACTCCCGGACCCAACCCTCCAAAAGGTCGATCAAAAACGTTACTTCCTACCTCATAAATAGAAAAAAGCCTTATTACTGTAGAAATATCTGTGTCAGTGTCAATAGTTAAAGTAAAGAAAATAGCCGGATTCTGCGTCAATATTTCTAACGAACTTGTTATTCTATCAAAACGCTCAAATAAATAAAATAGGTCATCATTAAAAATGTTAATAGCAAAAATAGATATTGAAACAGTCAATATTGTAATAAATATTATACTTTTAAAAACATCATCTTTATTAAGTTTTGTAAACTTATACCATAGCACAAATATAAATGCAACAATCATGGTTGTATACCAAAAAGCAGACATACCACTCGTTCCAAACATTAAAAAAACACACAACAGCAACGGGCTTTTACATAGTGATGTGATAAAGCTTTTATGACTAGACCTTGCCTTGACAGCACATAATGAAATATAAAAAAGTGACATTGTAAATAAAGAAATGACAAAATGTGACGCTTCTTTTGTTGGGCCCTGAACTAAATATAAATTTCCTCTCATTGTTGGTTCTGTTACTGTTGACAATTCACTCACACCGAAAAACAGTTCTGTAAATCCATAAGTTAAATCTGGCAAATTAAAAACATTTTTTAACAAGAATTCTAATATACCAAATGTCAACACATATTTAAACATATTGCATATTTTTTCCAAAGATGCATACAATTGACTTTCAGTTATATTATTTTTAACGATTATTATAACCATTAAACAGCCAACAAAAGGGAAAAACACCCTTCTAAAATCGCTAAAATTAAATGATATTTTTTGCTTAGCAGTCTCTCCCATATAATACATGTCCCATGAATCATTAACCGACAATATCAGATTTTCATACGGGTATATATAATTATTAATTATTATTGTAAAAAGTGGTAAAAATAAAAGTATGAGACAAATATACACTATACTTTTTGTTATATATAATTTTTTGATAAAAAAACAATATATAGTATATAATAATAATATTATTTGACATACTGTAAAATGTTGTGGTTCTAATGATCCTAATTTAATAAAATATCCCTGCGGATGCATTACTTGAACAAAAGTAGTAAATACTAATAGCTCTATAAATTTCTGTTCTATCGATTTATTTTTTGTGAACAAATAAACCAAATATAATACTGTTATAAATGAAAATATCGGCATAAAAACCACTTCCTTAACGACAAACTCACTAAGACATTTCTATAGTAATAACTTTATCCATTTTTTCAATATATTACCATTCTTGAATTTGTCTGCATTATCATAACAGTTATCCGAAAACATCTGCAATAATGACTCATCACTTATTAAATAACAAATCTTATTTGCCATCAAATCCTCATCAAACGGTTTAATAAGAAAGCCATCTAATCCATCGGATATTATATCTCGTGGTCCAGAATCAACATTAAATGCTATAGCAGGAATTCCATTCAATTTAGATTCCACTAACACCAAACCAAAGCTTTCGTACTTAGATGTCAAAACCAACAATGAAGCATTGGAATATATCTCTTTTAAATCGCTTGCTTTCCCCTTAAAAATAAGTCTATCAAGGGAAAAAATATTCTTATACTGTATTAACTTATTTAAATACTTCTCGTCTCCATCACCATAAACTTCCCAAACCCAATTTTGTTTCTCAGCCAAGACTTTTGCTGCGACCCTAATTATTGATTCATAATTTTTTTCAGATGCTATTCTACCAACGGATATAATTTTTCTTTCTCTTTTTTTCTTCTTCCCATCAGACAAAATAACATCGTCATCTATCAGATTGGGTACAGTATGAACATTTAAACTATTCGCCCCACATTTGTTTATATAATTGTTTTTTTCAGAATCTGTTAAAACTACAATCTCATTAAAAAAATTAACTATTATGAACGTTATAAAATCAAAAATTATTTTTTGATAATTAGTGGTTTCTATATACTTACTACTTAAAGTAACATGTTCCCAAAAAACGTTCTTGATATTAAGCCCAATAGATGCTATAGGTATAATAGGTATAGCATTTCTTCCTGCAGCAATAATAATATCAATACACAGACTCTTTATTAAATTTCTTGTTTGTATAATATATTTTACAATTGCTTTCCGTCTTTTTCCCTTAAATTCATTTAAATAAAAAATTTTAACTTCTTCGTTAATATAATAAGGACATTCCGTATTACCTTTGTAAAAACAAATTATATATACATCAAAGTTTTCAGTTAGCGAATTTGCTAAATTTATAGAAACACGCTCTCGCCCACCTACATTATTTATTGTATTTTCGACAATTGCAATTTTCTTTTTCAAAGCCTCCACCCTATTCAAATATAGTAAACACCTTGAGCATAACTATTTTAATTGCTTTAGTATATTTACCGTCCTTTTTAAGCCATCTTGCAATGTATATTTATTTGTCCAACCCAATTTTTTTAATTTATTCGCATTCATTATTGCTACCATTGATTTCGAAAATCCTTTTTTCTCCGTTTGATTTGGCAAATCATATATTACATTTGTATTTGCTATACTAGATAAGAACAAAGAAATCTCTTTTAATGAATAATTCTCATCTAAATTTGCAATATTATAGGCTTCTCCGTCCTCTCCTTTGAGTAAAACTGTAAATATACCTGCAACGGCATCTGAAACATAGGTATATGAAAATCTCTGTAACCCCTCACTTTTCAACACAATGTCTTTACCAGCTACAGCATCGCTTATAAATTGTGACATTGCTTTCGTATCATCGTTTTTTACACTTGGACCATAAATCCTAGACAACCTTGGAATTACAATATCCATGCCATATTTTTCTCTATAAGCTTGGCAAAGCGCCTCTCCTGCGCGCTTCCCTTCTGGATATCCAGCGCGCAACGTATTAGAATCGATATACCCACAATAATTTTCATCAAAGATGTCATTTTGTGCATGAGCCCGCCCATATATTTCTACTGACGATAAAAATACAACCCTTTTAGTCTTTATACAATTTGCATATTGTAATAAATTATTTAACCCCACAATATTAGTCATTATAGATCCTATAGGATCTGTAGCATAAGCCCTTGGATGCGTATTACTTGCAGCATGTATAATATAATCTATTTTTTCGCTTAATTGTATCGTTTTATTTACATCTGCTGTAATAACATAAAAACCATCTTCACCTATATAATCATGAAATCGCTCTTCTAAATTCAATCGATTCCTAGCCAATGCAAATATAGAAATATTAAGTTTCTTTCTCTTGTTTAACAATTGAATAGCATCTATAATACAGGTACCTATTAATCCTGATGCCCCTGTTATTAATACAGACTTTGACTCTAATTGATTCCACGGAAGATTTCTATTGATAATAGCTTCGATATCATCAGTATATGCTTTATTATCTATATACATAACACCACTCACCTTAACCAAGAACTTTTTTTGATACTAAGCATTGATTTAAACAATTCAAAATCCTCAGGATTAGTAATCTTGATATTTTTATTGGATCCTTTTGCAAAATACAAAACCTCGCCAAGATCTGCCATCATTGTATTCGTGTATGACGAACCTTTTATCCCAATATTCTCTTCAAATGCTTTCTGGTATGCCCACAATAGCTTTCCAAATGTATAAGCCTGAGGTGTCATCACCCGCCGCAATGTTTCACGAGGAATATATTGTTTTGTTGTTTTATCATCATTTACTAAAAAAATTTGTTCATTGTACGGCAAAGATGATACAGCATTACCATATTTTTTACAAGTAATAATAACATCGGACAACACCTCTTCATCTACCATAGGACGAATACCATCGTGTATTATTACTACATCATCATCTTTACATTTATTTTTCAGTGCGTAAACACCATTGCGAATAGATTCTTGACCTGATTCACCACCTGAAACGATCCATCTTAATTTTGTAATATTATATTGTTTTGCATAAGCACGCAATATTTCATGCCATCCGTCTAAACAAACGACTTCAATTGCATCTACCTCTGGATGTTTTTGAAATCCTTCAAGTGTATAAATAATTATAGGCTTATCATTAATATTTATAAATTGCTTCGGAATATCTTGACCGGCGCGACTTCCTACGCCACCAGCTATAACTATTGCTACAGTCATCTCGAGCACCTCCAAAATAATCTTAACGCTCATCAAATTCATGAACATTTGAACTATATACTGCTTCAATCCATTGTTCTTATTCAATATATGCAGTTATCTGATGATCACCCATTTGCTGATCCAATGGCGGTAATTTCATATAATCACCATAAATACCTGTTAAGTAACTATCCCAATAACTCGTTGCTTGGAAAAATTTACCTTCAAATTCAACTTCTGTGAACTTTTCAAATTTATCTTTTGGCATCTTTTCACCAACACCATAGCGTCCCCACGTAACCACTCCAACATAATCTGAAGTCTCATAATCATTACTTGTTGCAATTTCTTCGAGCATTTCTGCACATTTCTTACTTCCCCAAAGCAACTGCGCTAGCGGTTTTAAAAATATTCCAGATAATTTTTTTATAAAGCTTCTACCTTGCCCCCATCTAAGTCTACATAAAATACTAATTTTTCTATAAAAAAATATTTTTTTATAAAGATTACTAGTAACGATATCATCTGCTGGCAAACCATCAATAGGTATAACATCTATCCATACATGATGTTTTCCATCTTCTGAGCTTTCAACAACAGTTCTTTTGTCAACTATCTTTATTAGGGGAATATCTAATTCCATACGATCGAAAGTTAGCATTTTATATTTTTCTGTATTCAGCGTTAATTTTTTCAATCTTTCATAATCGGGCCGAGGCATCCCAATATCAATATCATCATCCCAAGGAATAAATCCTTTATGTCTAATAGCACCTAGCAACGACCCTCCAATAAGTACATATCTTAAATTATTTTTTTTACAAAATTTAACAAAATACTCTAATACATCTAACTCAATTAATTGTAGTTCTCTTAAACTTATTTTCTTCATGTATTAACCCCTTATATTTTTTATACAATAGATTAACATCAATAAGCATCCTATCAAAGCGCCTACTAAAAACATGATTTTTTTTCTTGGCCATACCGGTTGATCTACAAAGGGCAAATTAGCTTCATCTATTACCTGAATATCCATGGAATCCATGGCCTGACGGATTTTGTTGTTTTCCATCTGCTTGATTAGGTCAGTATAGATACCCTCTTTAATAACCGTGTCGCGCTGGAGGTTCATATATTCCTGTACTTCCTGCGGGAA
>AUXO013584132.1_pt1 | contig 14815 bp, 14 predicted proteins | sample 768731 | NCBI WGS metagenome assembly AUXO01 (sample SAMN02715735, study PRJNA202380) | gut metagenome | biome: sheep rumen | host: Ovis aries | place: New Zealand: Palmerston North | reverse complement strand
GCTGCTGAGACAGAGGAAGACGCTATTGCAATAGCAAGGCATAACCGAAACAGTTATATGACTAAAGGGTTTACGGAAGAATATCAGGCTAAAAAGGCAGACTTCTTGTACCCGATTGGTGAGAAAAAACAAAATGGTCCTAATAGATGGTAAATAGTGGCATATAATATACCCATGTAATAACCAGTCTTCGTGACTGGTTATTTTTTCTGAAATTTTTCTTTTTTTATTGTTATATGTCATACTTACTATAGGTCAAAAATAGTCATGTTATTGACACAGGAATGGTAGTCACTATCATGACTAAATATTAAGAGAAAGAGGTAAACGTCATGCAAACAAAAGAATTTAGAACAAGAACAGTTTTTGAAAAGACTCCTGCAAGCGGGAGAGATGATAAATGGATTATCGGACTTGATGTTGGGTATTCTGCTGTAAAGGGAATGTCAGCTAATTCTCTTTATTGTTTCCCATCTTATGCAAAAAAAATTCCTGAAGACAGAATCAGTTTAAAAGCTCCAGAGCCGACTGATATCAAATATAGAGATAAAGAAGGTAAAACTTGGGTAGTGGGAAATCTGGCATATAATGAGGCTACTGATTCAGATGTGATGGATTCTGAAGAGGAAATGTATGGTAAGCACTGGATCTATTCAGAGAAGTATAAAGTTATAGCTTCTGTAGGACTTGCCCTTGGCCTTGAAACAAATTCCTTTGGAAGTCCTACGGGAAAGGATATTGTGATCCAGACAGGGTTTCCTCCGCAGTACCTTAAATCAATGAGCAGTGATCTAAAAGAAGTGATTTCAGGAGATTATGACTTCGAGGTACAGTTTGGAACAAGTAATTGGAAGAGATTTACTTTCACGATCAAAGAATCGAACGTATATGTTATTGCACAGCCTCTCGGAGCATTGATCTCGGCATCCATTGATAAGAGAGGAAAGACAACGCCTGAAGCAAAGGATTATTTTAATTCTAATCTTATTGTGTTTGATCCGGGTTTTGTAACGGTTGATGACTATACAGTACATAGGGGTAATGTAATCAGCGAGAATACTTATCAGGATATGGGTATGCATGAAGTGTTTAAGCGTACCTGTGATGATATCATGGATAAGTTTAGCTACAGCGTATCTATTACAGAACTTCAGAGCAGACTGGAAGCAGGAACGATTAAGATAACGAATAAGAAGATGATGAAGAGCCAGATGTATGATTTTACTGACGATATCAGAAGAAATTGCGCAGCGGTATGCGCTGAAGTGATTGAGAAGATGAAGTCAGTTCATAATTACTTCTCCAAGACAGATTATATCATTGCAACTGGCGGTACATACGAGGCTTGGAAGAAGCAGTTTGGAGACGTATTTGCCGAAATGGACGGGCTTAAGATCGTTCCGGCCAATATCAATGAACCGAATATCAGCAACATCTTCTCGAATGTAAGGGGATACTACTATTATAGATTGAATAGAGATTAGGGGGAAATGTCATGAATACTACAGTAAGGCTACAGCGGCCGTGGGACATAGATCTCATAACACTGTCAAAACATCCCGATTTCAATTTCAGCTTATGGACAAAAAAGGCACTTACCGCATGGGGAAAAGATGATAATACGTTTTTCATCCCCTGTCCTGACAATTATCCGACTGATGATACAAGACCTGTCGTTATTCATATTAATCTAAATCCTGAAAAGGATAGAGCGGTCATAAATAAACTGTTAAAAATTAAAGAAGGATACAGGAACTCGTTTATAAAAAATCTCATAAGGCACTATATGGATAAACCTTACGTTTATACATATGGGCCGGAAGATCTATTTGAAAACATATCTCATTCATCTAATACAAACTCATCAGAGAACAGTATTATTCCTTCTGATAAAAAAGAGGATAATAGAGAGAATGCTGCAGGGATAAAAGATGTAGTAAAAGATGATAAATCAAAACCTTCAGTTGTTGAAAATACTGACAAACAAGAAATCGCTGAGATATCTGTTGAAAAAGAGATAGAACAAGTAAGCTCCACAGAAGTAAAAGAGGCTGTCCCCGAACCAATCAAAGATATGGAAGATACAGGTTTCGATCTATTTGGGGCAATAGACAAGATGACGTAAAAGGAGATATGAAATGGGAAGAAGAAAGAAAGAAGACGTTGAAAATGAGTTCAAAGAAAAGAAAATGGCCAAAACAAAGGCAAAAATTGAGATAATCGAGGAAGATGAAGACGATTTCATAGAAGATGAGCAGAAAGATGATGAGTATGAGGTCTATAAGATTGATACAGAAGCAGAAAAGAGCCTTCAGGACATTATTAAAGAGCTGAAACTGAAATGTATATCAGAGAGAATCCCTATGTTTATATCATATGCCACATATGATGACGGAAAGACCACTAAATATTTTAATGATATCGTGTGTGCGGCGGTCGAAGTTCCGGAACACAGCAAAAGGATAGCAGACCTTCTGGTATCGTTCTTAGGAGCAGATACAAAATACCCTGATTATATCCAGAATGCAATCAATGTACTTCAGACATGGCTTGATAATGAAAGAGAGTTCGGCGAGGGGATTGTACTTTCTGATAATAAGTTCAGAGATTATATGGACATAGGTTCCGGACAGATGGTTCCGCAGGTCATAAAGGAATATGACACAGAAGAGATTGAGATAACGACAGCTTCTAAGCTTTCAAAAGCTAAAAAGGAAGCGGAGAAGAAATCGGTGAAAAAGACAGTAAAGAAGACTCCATCAACTAAAAAGAAAGAGTAAGAAAATGCCACGACTTTCGGGCCGTGGCGTTTTTCTTTTTTTCAGGGATTTTACTCAGCATCTGATGCAGTTGCGTCGGTTGCAGATGCGTTATCCATTTCATCCTGAAGCTTCTTTGTTACAAATTCCCTGAAATAAGATGAGCAGGTATCTGGTAATGTCTCATCTATGGAATTGGCCAGATAATCAAACTGAATTGTATATAGATAATAGCCGTTTGCATAAAGGTATGTCTTATTAAACATATTGTAACCATCAGCGGAAAGATATGATGATTCAGCAGAGGCTTTATTGATAGAAGCGGAGCTGTTCGTAATAATAAATCCATTTTCCCTTCCCGGTTTGATAAGTGCAGCAAGGTCATATGATGTCATATTGCTGAGATCATCTGTAAAGTCCTGTACCTTAACTATCATCTGTGCGTTATTTTCCTGATTTGCGCAGACTACGGAATTTCCTTCGGAACCCACTGTCCATGTATCAGGAACCAAAAATTCAAAATCGCCAATGGAAATATATATCAGATGATAGCCCTCTGGAATAGGGGTGACATTATCAGACCATTCAAAAGAATTGAAAATCTTATTCAGATATGGCTGCATCTTTTCGTAATTGTCATCTGATAGCGTGAATAGGAGAGTGACAACATATTCACGGCACCATATATTTTCTTCAATATAATCATAGGTCTTATTGCCTGTTTTCTGATAAATGATCTCAGAAGAATATCCATTTATGTAATCACAGTTAAGATACTGATATCCTTCATTAAGAAGGCTTGCTGATACTGTAGTGGGATCAAGGGCATTGACTGAGGGATCATACGGCTGAATGTTTATGCTTACACTCGTTGCTGATGGAGTATGAATAAATTCAGTATGACCATTCCTCACAACACGTTCCCATCCATCTGGTATCTGTAGTGAAAACAGATTATCGTCATCAACATAGGTATTTGTTACAATATTCAGTTCTTCTTCAGTTGAGTCTATATTATTTATCTTATCATTTCCGTCATAGACCTGAAGAGTGTTTTTCTGCTTATTTATCCCTATTATCGTGAATATAAGTGAGCCTATGATTGATATCCCAATGATAAGGATGATTATATTTGTTGATCTTTTATTATTCCTAAACATAATAACCTCTTTAAACTGAAAATGCTGTTTTTACTGTCCTAATATAAGTATGACAGAATTTCTCGGTTTTTTATTTAAGAATTCAAACTGTCATACTTAATATATACCTTACAGGAGGTGGAACTGATGGCAGGAAGTAAGATTACTGCGGATACACAGTCTATTTGGCAGTTAAACAATATGATAAATGGCTTCAATAATGGATTTGATGCTATGTCGAAAAACGGCGTGGAGGGATCCGTTATACAGGACATGAAGGATCAGATAAATATAGGATATATACCGCCCGTATTTAGAGTGGGTTCTGATATTGAAGATAAAAACGTCCCATCCGGAATGGGATTTAAAGATGCAAAAGAGGTAGGAACTATAAGGTTCCTTACTTCTGGTGGAACAGATAAGCAGGGTAATGAAAGACCTGACCTTTCATCAATGGGATTAGGAAATGACTTTGCGAGACATTTAGGTATAGATACAAGCAGGACTCATTTTGTTACTGAAAAACAAGAGGACGGAACAGAAACTAAAGCTGATTTTAAAGACTCTTTAAAGGATAAGATGTCAGAAGAATTATATGCCGACACAAAATCGGTATATATCATGCATGATTATGCAAAAAAAGATCAAAGCACACTCACTCTGAATATAACCCGTGATTATCAGAGAGGGGATATGGTCAATCTCAGAAATCCCCGTACAAAACATGAAAACATACCTTTTCAGGATATAAGGATAACATCGTTTGTATTTGAAAAATATGACGGCACAGTAAGTGTTTCCGCTGCATATACAAATGAATCGGGGTATAAGATAGGGGATGTTCCATATGTTGAAACAGAGGGCTTTAGTTTTGAAGGTAAACTGGACATTATTGATGATTTCAAGGATAAGATAAGTACTGAACGTGGCTTAGACTATGGTGAGTATAAAGATAAAATAGAAAATTATGCTGAAGGTAAAGTTGGAGAAGTAAAAGAAGATATATATAAACAGCAGATCATTAAGACAGAAAGCCAGAAAGAAACAAGAACTGATCTTGAAAGTAAATATAAGGAAGCCTATGAGATTGTTAAAGGCGTTTATAATGTCATTTCTGCAAGGTATTCTGAAATGTCGGTCAAGCTGACAGAATTAAAAGATAAGATCAATGACACAGGTATAAAATGTATCGAGGCTGAAAAAAGAGGAGAGAAAGATGAGATAGAGAAGGCTAAAACTGAATATTCAGATGCAGTGAAAGAATATCTTTCTACCCGTGATGCTTTTTCTAAAGAACTTCCAAAGGAATCTTTGGATAATTTAAAGGAAAGACTTTCAGATTACGGAAACAAATATGTATCTGCTCATGAGTCCAATGACAGGATATATGGTTCTGAAGGTGGAAAATTCAGAGATACGGATAACCAGTACAGCACAGACAATAAATTTCAGTATGCCATCAGTACAACAAAAAACGATGTCCTCTCAATGACATCTCATGATGGCAAATATGAAAATATAGATAAATCATTATCAGAAGCTTTTGAAAACGGAACTAAGAGGCTTGAAGATAAAGTCGCAGAATGGAACGATAGTCATTCAGACAGACAACTTAGCCTTGATGAGGATGGGATTGTCAGAGATGAAGACGGAAAGGAATTTCTCGCATTTAATTCAGATATAGAAGAGAGTGACAACGAGGGATTTATAGAACTTCCTGACACATTGGCTTTTGAGTTCGGTTCGCCGCTTGATTCGCTTGAAGATAAGATGAAAGATGCCGGGGTTCCATTTGATAAAGATAGTTATAGAGATACAATCATAGGATATGCTGACTCTGATGTAAGTCAGAAAGGCATATCAACAGATGATGAAGAGGATAACAATCAGGCAAAAAGCTCCACCGTAACAAAAGAATTACAAGGGATTAAATCGGAAAGGGATTTATATACAAGAGATCCCCATGTCAATATCCAAGGCAATGTTGAACTGTCTGACAAGAAAAAAACCGAAATACTTGCAAAAGTATTAAAGGAATATGGTGTAAAGATTGATAAATATGAAGATAAGAAGGCAGAGCTGAAATCTGAAGTAGAGCTTTCATCTAAAGAGATGGAGTCTATAAAGGATAGTGTCATCAAGAATGAAAAAGGCAGCACCAAGACGTATCAGATCGAATATGAAAAAAGAGTAAATGATAAGAAGGACGAAGTAAACAAGAGTGAGATATATTCACGGCTCGGAGTGGATATAAACACGATCAAAGCCAGAACTCTTGAAAATATCAATAAAGTAACTCTTAATGATAAGACTGTTGGAAATATTGAAAAGACAGCCAAGTTTGAATCAAAGGGCGATGTTGCTCTTGAAAGACAGTTGGTTCAAAATTACACGGCGAAAGCAAAGGAAGATCGTGCTGAAAGCATGGCCAGACGTGAACTGGGCGTAGATAATAAAGCATATTATGAATTAAGGGATTCTCTCAGAGCGGAAACAACTCTGCCAGAGTCTGTTTTGGATGCAATAGAACACCAGTCAAGGGATCTCGCAGGATATAATGAAGAATCTTATAAGAAAGCTATAAATGACGGAATAGACAGGGCTAAAGAAGACAAAATTCAGGGTGCATTAGACAAATTCTTTAAGATTGATTCCTCTGCATTTGAAAAAAGATATACAACGCTTACAGATAAAGCAGAAGCTGCTGTCGGAAAAAAGGCAGAGGAAATAAAAGATATACTGGGAAAGATGGACAGATGGAAAAATTATGGTGGTTCGCTTTCCCGGAACATGGAATACAACGGCTATAGAAGAAAACTGCATGAAGCAGTAAATGAATACATTAAAGCCGGTGGAGCAGTTGGAAATGATAAGCTTGTGACTGGTGAAGTAAAACTGGAAACTAAGTATGACGATTTAATGAAGTATCTCAATTCAAATATCATTGAAACTATGGTTATGAGAGCCATCCTTGTTCATCGTGAAAAAATGGATGCAAAAAGGGATAAGATTGAAAGAAAAGAAGCTGAAAAGATTGAAAAAAGAATGGCCAAGTACGAAAAGGCTCATAACGACAAGATAGCTAAAGAAAATGAAAAAGAAGAAAAGATAGAGCGTAAAGAAGAAAATGAACAGGATGTAGATAAAAAAGAAAAGAACGAAACAGAAACGGCTGAAGAAAAAGACACTGCAGTAACAGAAGAAGACAAAGATATCAATGATATATCTGAAGATATTAAAGAGGATAAAAAAGAGGACGTAGTAGAAGAAAAAGAAGAGGATAAAGACGAAGCTATTTCTGAAGATGAGGATAAAGAAGAGGATGATGCTGTCGATTACAAATATAATGATGATGCCATAATGGTTGATGATGATGAAGAGTCTGACGATACAACTGCTGATGAGGAAGCTTCAGATATAGCGAATGAAGAGTTAAATGATGATGAGGTTGAAGAAAAAGATGACCTCGAAAATAAAGAAGATGATGAAAAAGAAGAAATATCATCAGACCGGGAAGATGATAAAGATGATACTGATTCTGACAAGGCTGATGATATAGATAAGCATAATGAAGATTCTAACGAAGATAATGTTGAGAAGGCTCATGAAGAAGATGAAGATGATATAACAAATGAGGATGCTGATTCCCTTGATGTGGACGAGGACTCTGTAGGGGACGAAGAACTTGCAAAAGAAGAACTGGAAGCATCGGATATGGCTGTTGGTACGGATGAGGAAGCTGCTCAGATAGATAATGAAGAGTCAGAGGAACAGATTGTTTCTGAAGATTTGGAGCAGGAAGATGATACAGCGATTGACAATGAGTCTGATGAGTCTGATGAATCTGACGATTCCGGCGATGGGGTAATTGCAGAAGGTAAAAAAAATGATGATGCCGCTGCCATATCTGAAGAAGATGAATTTCCAATTTATGATGAAACAGAAGATGTAACAAAGGATGAGGAGAATGCTGATAAGTCGTCTGAAGATGACGATAAAGACATCGTAAACGATGTAAAAGAGGCCATAAATGAGTTTTTAGATGGTAATGACACTCTGACGGATAATCTCTGGGATCTCTTAAATGACGATGATAAACTTAGCGTGTTCGATCTTGCTGATACCTTTTCAGATGCAATTTTAGAGCATGAAACGAGTGTTTCCCCGGAAGAACTGGCCGAAACAGTTGATATAGCTGCTAAAGGTGCTGAAGAATTCTTTGGGGAGCTTGCATCAGACTTCTCTGATAACCTTTTTGATAAGTTAGAAGCGAATGGGTTTAATGAGGAACTATTAAATGATGCGAGTGAAGCTTATCAAGGTATGATAGAAGATGAAATACCGGATCTTCATATGGAAGGAAATGTCGGTGCGGCAGACTTTACGGATGATGGCAATTTCATGAACGGCCTTGAAGGTAGTAACATAAACGACATAGAAAATGCGGTAGCAAATGGAATCGCAACTCCCGAAACAATGGGTGATCTGCTTAATGATGTAGAGTATTCAAGAGCGGTAGATGATGTAGCGAACTATATAAATGATGGTGTCACAAGTTATCTGTTTGATTCTCCGATTGAGAATTTTTCAATGGGAGATGCTGAAAACATTGCAAAAGATATAGTGGCAAATTCATTTGATCAAGGCAGTGATAATTACTTCCCAAATGATGATGTTATACAGCAGGCCTTACAAAACTATGATCCGTCAACATACGATCAGCCTGATATTCCAGAAGAAGGACCTGGGGTTGATTTTGTTAAGCCTGAAGAACAGATGTCTGATTTTGAAGCGGATCAGACCAATAATGATTTTAATGATGGTTTTGAAAATGATTTCAATAATGAAGGCATTATGGAGTAAGGTGTTGATACGGAAAGTGGAGCTGAGTTTTTTATATAGGCAGGGAGGAATAATATTATGATATTTATGGTGATATGCCTTTTGGCAATATGCATAGGAGCTTTTTTGGGAATATGGGTGGCTGCATATGTTTTTATGGACGAAAACATCATCAAAAGAAAAAATAATGAAACTCCTATAAAAGAGGAGACTTACAAAAATAAGGTAAATGAAAGGTTTACTGATGATATGACAGGCCTTTCAGACGACATGATGGAAAACATGACCGATGAACAGGCAGAAGATTACGCTGAAAACGAAAGAAAAACACAGACAGGGGCATATGATTATGCATCCAGAAAGTAAAGGAGATAAAGATGGAAACAAGGTTTGTAAAAATCGCACCAAGCAGTTACCTTCAGATTTCTGATATTAAGTTCACAACAAATTATGAGGGAATGGCGATAATCAAGAAAATCCGAGAGATGAAAAAAGAAAATAGGGTGATTGATATGACTCATGGAAACAGGACATTATGTGTCATTTTTCTAAAGGATGATACAGCAATACTGGTGAATACGCTTCCTGAAACCATAAATAAAAGAATTGATGGAGAAGAATAGGAGGAAATAATATATGATTAATATTGCTACGATAATCATATGCTTACTGTTCGGTTTTATACTGGGAATCGCATTTGTAGTCATAAATAGGTTTATTGTATTAAGACGAAAAACAATAAAACAAAAAAGTTTCGGAACACGAGAACGTGATAAAAAAATGGTTGCAGATAGTAAATTCTTAAAACAGACCAAAGAGCAGCACGCATCAGGAGCCTTCCGAGAATAGCACTATATTATACCCATGTGTGCGAGAAAACCCACGAATTTTGTCGTGGGAGTATGCCAGAGGGGATTTTTAAATTTGATACAGATTACCATACTTAATATAACTACAAAAATCCAAGACGATTCGGATGTTACAACTGAATCGTCTTTTTTATATATATCAACTTTATATTACAGCTTAGGCTGATCACATAGATAACAAATTATATATTAAAAAGGAGGACAAGTATTATGGGGCATAACATTATGCATTACACCTATAAACATAATGTAAACAAGAGAAAGGTTCAGGATGAACTGGATTCTTATGTACGTCATGCAGATTGGCAGGAAGGGGCTTCTGGATTGCCTAATCCTATCAGGTGGCTGAATGTCACTCTTGATAGCTATGAAGAGGCAGAAAAGTATATTAAAGAACATGATAATGACTGGTATGACCAGATTGCTGTCATGTATTACGAAAACCATAATCTGAAGCCTTCAAAGACCTACGAGACTTTGAAGGAAAGAGCAGAACGGCTTAACAGGCGATATATGGAGCTTAGAGATAAGATTCATTATGCAGATGTTAAATCAAAATTCATTACTTGTCGTTATTGCGACAGTAAAATATCTGTTGCTGTTCTTTCTGGAAAACTGAAATCTTGGGCATATTGGGGAAAGAGAAATAACTGTCCTGTCTGCGGAAGAGATCTCAGGCCAGAATCAACTCTTGCTTTGATCGAAACTGCAAAGAAAAATGCCGAAAAAGCCGCTAAAGATCTGAAAGCAGAAGAAAAAAAGCTGATGGAGAAACAAAAGAAAAATGCTGAAATTAAGTGGCTTGTGAAGATTGAGTATCACACATAGGAGACAATTATGAGAGAATTATTAAAGCTTGCAATAGACATGGACGCTTTCATATATAACCATAACACGTATGAGTATTGGGATGTGTATGGAGAGGAACATGAGACCTGCATCACGAACATCTTTAAACAGTTAATGGCCGGATGTAAAGAAGGTTTTGTAAAGTTTCTTCAGGACATTATTGATTACAGTGATATTCCCGAAGAAAAAGCTGAAGCAAAAAAACTTATCAGTAGAATAGAAGGAGGACAAGTTTTATGAGTAAAGAGTTTTTAGTAACATTAAACAATATACAAATTATTGATGATGAGGCAGGACGTGTAAACAGAGAAAATATTGGCTTTCTGATAAAAGCTTTAGAGCATGATGTAAATGTCTTTGGATTCAGTCCTAAATCGGAGTATGAGTCACTTGATGAGTGGCTTATCGAAAAAGGACAGAATCCTGAAAAAGCAGGAAGATATGCAAGAAATGCGCTCTTTAACCTTGCGCTGATGTGGATAGATTTCTACTCAAAAAATCCTGTTCAGGACTGGACTCTTGATAGAAGTATATTTGGAGTCTTAGTGGATCCTCGTAATGAAATTGCGAGAAAACGCTGTATAGAGATAAGCCTTATGCCTGAATTCCATAAACTGCTTAGTTTTTACGCACATGACATCAATTATAACGAAAATTCTGATGATATATATGAGCGTGGCTATGCAGAGTTTATGAAGAGTATGAACATCAGAATGCATAAGACAAATCAGCAGACTGCAACAACCTTGATGTTATATGCCCTGTCTGAGACAAGGGATAAGGATGCACAGAAAATGGTGTCACGTCTCCGTGAAAAATATGGAGATAGATACTGGGGAATGCCAATGATTTAAGGAGGGCAACTTTATGTTTAATAAATATGACTCGTTAATATATTTTGATACTGAAACCACCGGTCTCAATGCTGAAACGTGCAAGATTATTGAACTTGCAGCTATTCAGTATAGAAATATAAATGGAAGGTGGGTAGAAGGTCCTCATATGGACGCTCTGATCAAGCTTCCTGAAGGGGGAAAAATACCGGATAAGATTGTAGAGCTTACGCACATTACTGATGATATGCTCGAATTGTCCGGAATCCCGGAAAAAGAAGCGTTGGAGTTGATATCAACGTATTTTATGGGAAAGACACTACTTATAGCCCATAATATACAGTTTGATATAAATTTCCTGTCATTTGCATTCATTAGGAGTTTAAGAGAAAAGATCGGTCTAATTACTGAAGCGGACTATATCGATACGCTTACTGTATGCAAGGACAGAAAATCATATCCTCATAAATTGGAGAACATGATTGAATATTATAATCTGTCGGATCAGTGCCAGAATAGTCATAGAGCAATAGATGATGTCTATGCTCTTGCGCTTGTGACAGACAAGCTGATCAAAGAACGAGATGACTTGGAAAGATATATCAATGTATTTGGATATAATCCGAAGTATGGGATATCTGGAAAAGAGTTCAGAAAGGTAAAATATATGAGACAGCCATATCGTAATAGTATGGCTGCACCAAACGAGATTTTACCTGTAAGATGATTCAGAAAAGAAAAGAGGTAGGGCTAAAACTTAGTCCCACCTCTTTTTTTTAGATACTTACTTTACTTTTTACCCTTTTTCTTAGGTGTGTTTACCGCATCTTTAAGAGCTTTACCTGCCTTAAATTTAGGAACTTTGGCAGCAGGAATCTTGATCTTTTCACCAGTTGCAGGATTCTTACCCTCTCTGGCAGCTCTTTCTCCAACAGAGAAAGTACCAAATCCAACGAAAGAAACAGATTCGCCCTTAACAAGAGATTCCTGAATAGCTTCGATTGCAGCCTTAATGATCTCGTCGCAAGATTTCTTTGAATACTCTGTCTTTTCTGAAACAACATCTACAAGTTCTGTCTTGGTCATAATACAACCCTCCGTGATAATAATATTGAATGGAATTGAATGGTCATCAAATAAAGAAATAGGTAAGAATGATGACCAAGCATTTCCATTGTTGTGTAATGAATATAAATCTATTGGCAAATAACTATGATCAGTAATTATTTGCTCGATGATTCATTTTCATTACTAAAGTAAGTATGACAGAAATTATATTAAAAATCAATTTTTTGGAAAAATAAATATTCATCGCATAGAACCATACTTAATATAACTCAATTATTCATGATGATCCGGATAATACAACTGAATCATCAAGTTAACAAATTATATTTAAGGAGGACATAGCTTATGGAAAGCACAATCACAACAAAATGCACAGATCTTGTACCAGTAGTCACGAAAACTGATGTATCTGTATCCACAGTAGAGAATGAAATAATAGTCGTTCCGTGGAAAGCAGATACCAATGCTCTTTTCGAAAAATATCAGGTTGAAGATAAGCCTGATAACAGAGGAAGAATATCACTCTATATTATTGAAAAGGCGATGAAGAGTAAGGAGTATTTTGATTTTGTAATGCAGAATCATAAGACACTTGATCGCTGTTATAAAAACATAACAGATAGAGCGAGAAAGATGGCTGAGAAATTCTCTTTTGCCATTGTTGATGACTCTATTGTTTATGGATGGGTAGATGAATATTTTGCTCTGGATGACAAAGCCGAGATCGAGGAAGAAGAAAGAAAGAAGGAAGAAGCCAAAAAGAAGGCTGAAGAGGCGGCTAAAAAGAAAGCAGCGAAAAAGACTACTTCCAAGCGAGGTAGAAAGAAGAAAGCTGATCCTGAAGAAGAAAAGAAAGAGGATAATACCTCTACGGGAAATTCAGTCAGCACATCATCTGATATTTCATCTGCTGATTCTGCAACAGAAGATAATAACAAAGCAGACACGGAAAATAACGATGAAAAATCTGATAATACATCAGATATTGATTCTAATGTATCGAATGATGAAAACGAAGCTGCTCCTGATCTTAATGACAGGGAAGTTGCCAAGTCACTTGAAGCTGTAAGTACAGAATTTGTTTCAAGTACAAATGAAATTGAAGAACATCCGAAGGAATATCAGATGTCTGTAAATGAATTTGGACAGATGAGTTTCATATTTTAGGAAGGGGGTACACATTTTATGACAAAGAATATTTTTAAAGATATCCGTTTTGATGATGTCAGAGCAGATTATCTTATAGCAGACAAAGATCCGTCCGATATTATAATCGTTCAGGCACAGAACATGATTATTAAAGGAAAAAGGACCAAATTTGTAAAATATACAAGCGGAAGTGGTAAAGAAACTACTATAGCTGTAAATAATAAGGAGTTTATAAAGATAAAGGAAGATGGGACAGTATCTAAGGACATACGTGACTACGATCTTTATCATATATCATATTATTATGACAGAAAGGTATTTATCTTTCAATCTGAGACCGACAAGAAGGAGTATTTTAAATATACTCGTGAGACAGAGTTTAATAAAGCCTTTAAAAAATTCACATCTTCTGCTGAAAAAGAAAAAATAAAGCGGAACGAAAAAAGAAGAAAGGCTAAAATTAAAAGGGAAAGGGAAAAAATGGAGAGCGAATACTTCAGTCATTTAGAGAAGCTCCCCAAGATAGATCCTAACTCTTATCTTCCACAGTATATTTATTATAATGGGGACTCTAACCATTGCACAAAATGTGGAAACGTCGTTGATCTTCCTAATAAGAGACATAATATGATAGTAAATTGCCCTGTTTGTGGCTGCGAGGCAAAACTTATCAATAAAAAGATAAAGAAAAAACCTATATCAGACCATGAGTGGGTTGTATTTCCTCAGTCTTTAGATACTCTAAATGTTCTGCGATATGTACTGGTAGAACGCGATTATAGCGGAAAAGTAACTGCTGAAGAACTTGCTAGAGCGTTTTATAATAAGACATTTTCCAATTCAAAGCGGGATGAGTCCATATGTTTCGAATACCAGTATAATGAAGGAAGGCGTGATTGGAAGAAATCACGCAGATATTTCTTTAGTGATACTGGGTTTATGGGAAAAATAAATAGTTATTTTAATGGCTATGCGATTCCTTATGAGGGAATGTATGAATTTGTTAAATCCTATTATAAATATGTTCCTGATTGCAGTTTTTTCAGAGAAAAGGGAACATATTGGCAAGGGCTTTTAATGGATATTGCCAAAGGCGAAGGCTCATTTTACGAGGTGTGTCTTAAAAATGGTTATAATAAGATTTCTTCTTATTATAGCGGTTTTGGATATTACTATATGCGAAACATAAACAGAAGCGGAAAAAACATTCAAGAGATATTTGATATTTCAAAGAATGATGTAAAGCTCTTGGGGAAAAATCCATCATACAGGGAAATACAAGAATTAAAGACTTTAAAAGAAGCGGG
>AUXO010064086.1_pt1 | contig 14821 bp, 16 predicted proteins | sample 768731 | NCBI WGS metagenome assembly AUXO01 (sample SAMN02715735, study PRJNA202380) | gut metagenome | biome: sheep rumen | host: Ovis aries | place: New Zealand: Palmerston North | reverse complement strand
GCTTCTACGGATACTCCTCTTTCATGGGCATAGTCTACTACTTCTTTGGTAATTCTAATGTTTTCTTCTAATTCTTTTCGAGATGCATCAATCATAACAGATGTAAAACCTGCATCAATTGCTTTTTTACATATTTCAAAGGAACTTCCATGATCAACATGTAGACAAACGGGGATGGTTATTCCTAAATCCTCGATTAATCCTTTTACCATTCCTGTTATAGCATGATATCCTCCCATGTATTTTGCAGCACCCTCACTGACTCCTAAAATAACTGGTACTTGTAGTCTTTCACATTCTTCTAAAATATACTTTGTCCATTCTAAATTATTAATATTAAAATGTGGAACAGCAAAGTGTTCTGCTTTAGCTTTTTGTAGCATTTCATTAAAATTAACTAACATCTTCATCACTCCACGTTTATCATAAAAAATTCCTTATTTTTTGTCAATTCTTTATTTTAAAATCTCTATTATTTGTCGTAAACTATCCCCAGAATAAATACTTGATTGAAATTATAATCAATATAAATACTCCAAGATAGATAGAACTATTTTGATATTTATTTTGTAATTGTTTTCCTAATAAAAAACCAAACTTTGTGGATAAAAAACTGATTATCATAAATATGATACTTGGTAGAATAATCGACTCCTTACTCATTCCTATTGCTAATCCAACATTAAAACTATCAATACTAACTGTTAGAGATAGAAGTAGGAGAATAAGTAAATTTAGTGATTTAATTTCTTTTGACTTATCCTTTTCTAATAGTAAATTAATTGCTATTAATAAGAATATTAAACTGGATATTATATTCGTATGAATTGTTATTTTTTTTAATAAGATATTACCTACATAACTTCCTATTATGGGCATTATAAGGTGAAATAGTCCTACTAGTATTGATAGGTTTCTTATATTTTTTTTTTGATGAGAGAGAGTTGCAACTGATAAAGACATTGAAAAGGAATCAATACTTAATGTTAATGCAATTAAAAAATATATAAGGACTTGAATCATTTTATCACCTTATATATTTTATTCTTAAAAATACTTTTTCATGATTTCCTTTACTAAGGATTTATATTCCACTGAAGTCTCTTTTTCATCTATTAAGCATAAAGGTGGAAATAGAACACACCAAAAGTTATCTCCCTTACCTTCTCCTAATGTTATTACAACCGATTCATATTCTCCTTCTGGATAAATTACACTTTTATATTCTTTTTCTGGAAAATAATTTTTTCCATAGTTTATGTGGAAAGTTTCATTTCTTTTCTCTTCTTTTATTGTTTTTTCCACAATTTCAGTGAATTTTGGTAACTCTTGAATAATATAATTTCTTGTGTCATTTATATTCTTTATATTTTTGATAGATGATATTTCATAAGATAAGTTTTTAATAATTCTCTTTTTTATTTCTTGATCTTTCTTTTTATTACTACTAGCAATTACACGAAATCTTATTGATTCTGCTGGTATTTTTAGCTTTTCTTCTTTATTTATGGATAATATTAAAATAATTATTGCGATGACAGGTATTATTTTTTTCATAAAAAATCCTCACTTTCATATGCATAGTGAGAATTATTGTTCTTTTTTATTCTATATTTTTAAAAATAAATAACATTCTATCCCGATTGGATAAATCTTTTTTTACTTCAATTCTAATATTATCAAGATATTGTTTTGCTATGAATGTGATATTTTCTGCTTGATCTTGTCCTATTTCAAATGCTATTATACATTTCTCTTTCATATTCTTTCTACAATCTTTTAATATCTTTTGATAGCAAGTCAGACCATCTTCTCCTGCATATAATGCTATATGGGGCTCATTGTTTTTAACAATTTCTTCGATTTCTTCTTCATTTTTAATATAAGGAGGATTACTAATGATTAAATCATATTTCTTCTCTATATTATTTAAAAAGTCGTTTTGAATGATATTCGCATGAGAATTTAAATTTCCACAATTTTTGTGAGTTATTTCTAATGCTTCTTTAGAAATATCAATTAAATCCACAGTTTTTGTGGATATTTTTTTTTCTAGAGTTAGACCTATTACTCCACTACCACAACCTAAATCTACCATATCGATTGGTTCTTTGAAATATTGATTTATATATTTTATTGTATTTTCTACCAGTTCTTCTGTTTCAAAGCGTGGAATTAAAACTCTCTCATCTATTTCAAATTGATTTCCATAGAAATTCACATGACCTATTACATATTGAAGAGGTTTTCCTTTTTCTAATGCTAGAATTGATTTTTTATATAATTCGATTTTTTCATCTGGAATTACTTCTTCCAAATAGTTTAATAATTCTAAGGGATTTTTTTCTAGAATCTCTGCTAATAAAATTTTAGCATGATCTGAATGACAATGACTTTTACCAAATACTAATAAATCTTCTATTGTCATTTTATTCTCCTTGAAGTTTTCTTTTTTGATCTTCTTGAATTAAAGCACCTATTAAATCATCTAAGGCACCATCCATTATTCTATCTAGACTATTTGTCGTGTAACCAATTCGATGATCTGTTACTCTATTTTGTGGATAGTTATAGGTTCTTATTTTTTCAGCACGATCTCCTGTTCCTATTTTACTACGACGTTCATTTCCTTCTTTTTCAGCTTTTTCTTGTTCTTGTAACTCATAAAGTCTTGATTTTAAAACCTTCATTGCCTGTTCTTTATTTTGAATTTGACTTCTTTCATTTTGGCAGGTTACCACTAATCCTGTAGGTAAGTGGGTAATTCTAACGGCTGAATCAGTGGTATTAACTCCTTGTCCACCACATCCACTTGAACGATAAATATCGATTCTTAAATCATTTGGATTGATTTCAATTTCTATATCCTCATCTGCTTCTGGCATGACGAGTACTGTTGCAGTAGAAGTTTGAAGTCTTCCATTGGATTCTGTTACAGGCACTCTTTGTACTCTATGAGAACCACTTTCATATTTTAACAAAGAATAAGCTCCATTTCCTTTAATAATAAGCTCAATTTGACTAAATCCTCCAGCAGTACCATCTATAGAGTTATATACTTGATAAGAAAAACCTTTTTTTTCAGCATATCTTGTATACATTCTAAATAGATCTCCAGCAAAAATATTTGCTTCATCTCCGCCTGCTGCACCTCTAATTTCCATAATAACGTTTTTATTATCGTTAGGATCTTTTGGAATTAATAATATTTCAAGCTCTCCATCTAATTTTACTTTTTCTTCTTCTAAAGCCTTTAATTCTTCTTTGGCCATTTCTCCTAATTCTGGGTCTTTTGTCATCTCTTTTGTGCCTTCAATTTCTTCTAATACTTTCTTGTACTTTTTATAACAATTGACTGTTTCTTCTAGGTCGGACATTTCTTTGGAATACTTTGTCATTTTCTGATGATCACTTAATATTTCAGGCTTTGTCAGTTCGTTTTGTAAGTTCTCATATTTTTCCAAAGTTGCTTCTAATCTTTCTATCATTTTTTTCACCTCGTCCTTTTCAATGCATTCCTATTATATCATATTTCCTTTTTTTATGAAAAAAAACTAGATTATTCTTCTAGTTCTAATTCATCTTCATCGATCACAACTAAGTCTTTTATCTCTTCATTGGTATCTTCATCATAATCATCATCATCGTCATCATCATAGCGGTCTTCTTCTATTTCATCTTCTTGTTTGTCAATTTGATCTTCCTCTTCTTCTTCGTCATCATCGTCTTCTGCTATTTTGATTACTTTATCAGATGTATGATTGCTTCTAAGATCCCATTTTCCATTGCTTAATAAGATAAAACGTTTATCTGTTGCTAAAGCTGTATAAAAATCTGCAATTTTATTTTCATATACTGTTTCTGGTAAATCTAGTAATTTAATTATTTTTTTAAATAATTCCGCAGTATTCATTTTCTTTTTACTTTCTTCGATAATCATTTTTGCAATATCCTTATTCGATAAAAGTTCTAATTCTTCTTTTTTCATGGATTTTAAACTCATGATTAGCCCTCCTATATCAAATACATTATATGTGCTTTTTTCTAATTTATATAGTAAGAAAAAATACCAATAAATTTATAACATATATCTTTATGATATGCAACCTTTTTTTACATTTTCTCTGGAATACTCATTCCAAGAACATCTAGTAACATTGTATTTATCTTATAAACTAAGCTTGTAAGGACAATCCAAGATGATTGTAATTCTTCATCTTCTTCTCCAATGATTTTATTTTCAGCATAAAATTTATTATATGATGAGGTTAGTTTATATAAATATTCTGCTATTTCATTTAGAGATTTTGTTTCTATTGCTTTATCAAGTGTAAGTGGCAAATTTAAAATTGTTAAAGCAATATCCTTTTCGGTATCTCCTTTTAGCTTTGTGATTTCTTTTGCAGAAATCTTTTCAGCTTTCTTTAAAAGAGATTTCATACGGATAGTAGAATATAATAAGTATGGCCCAGTTTTTCCATCTAAATCTGAAAATTTTTCTATTTCAAAGATATAGTCAGTACTTCTAAATGGTAATAAATCTGCATATTTTAAAGCTGCAACTGCTACTATTTTTGCTATATTTTTCTTTTCTTCTCCTTGAATATCTTCTGAAGTGATACGCTTTTCTGTTTCTTCACTTACTAAATTAATTAATGTCTTTAATGGCATAACTCCACCATCTCTTGTCTTAAATGGTTTTCCATCTTTTCCATTCATTGTTCCAAAACCAACATGTTCTAATACTACATCATCTTCTACTAATTTTGCTCTTCTAGATGCACGGAATACTTGTTCAAAGTGAAGTGATTGACGACCATCTACAACATACCAAATTTCATCTGGATTAACATTAATCTTTCTTTCTACTATGGTTGCTAAATCTGTTGTATCATAAGAGACAGAGCCATTTGATTTGATGTACATAAGTGGTGGCATAGGAGCTTTATCTTCTTCTTTTGCAACTTCAATAATCTTTGCTCCTTCACTATCTGTTAGTACTTTTGTTTTTTCACATTGTTCATTTAATTCTTCGAAATATTTCATTTCATCGCTTTCTCCATTCCATATTTCAAAATGAACATTTAATTCTTCATATGTCTTTTTAATATCTTCTTTGGAAATATCTACTATTCTTTTTAATAAATCATAGTATCCTCTCTCATATTGTTGAAATTTTACTGTAATTTCTCTAGCCTCTTCTAAATAAGCTTCATCCTCTTTGGCTTTATTACTTGCTAGAGGATAGATTCTTTCTAGATCTTCATTAGTAATTGGAAGTTCTACTTCACTATAATCTCCTTTATAATTTTCATCAAAGTATGGTAAATCTGGGTACATGTCTTTGATTTCTTTAATCACTAAACCTAGAGGTCTTCCAAAGTCTCCTAGATGAGCATCTCCTACAGCATCATATCCTAGTAATAAAGCTAATCGTTTTAGAGCTTCTCCTATATTTGCACTTCTTAGATGACCTACATGAAGTGCTTTTGCAACATTTGCTCCACCGTAATCAATGATTACCTTTTTTGACTTTTTCTTATCAATATTGGTATAAACATCTTCATTTATTTTATTTAGAATATCTTTTATGTATGAATCACTTAGACTGATATTGATAAACCCGGGTCCTGCTACATTAACATTTACAAATCTATCATCTTGTTCTAATTCTTTTACAATTTTCTCAGCTATTTCTCTAGGATTTTGATGATAAACTTTTGCTAATTGCATTGCATCGTTTATTTGATATTCTCCTAAATCTCTTCTATTTGATGTTTCTAAAGTAAATCTTTCTACATCATATCCTGCTTTTTTTATAATCTTTTTTACATCTTGTTCTAATTCTTTTAATATACTCATTTTATCTCCTCCACTTGATATCTAAATATCTGATTTTCCATTCTATATTCTATTTCTATATCATTCTTTTTTCTATTTATTTTTTTTGTTTCTATTTCTACATTTAATAATTGATTTAAGTCTTTTAATTCAATTATTCCAATTGTTTTTTCTTTTAAAGAAAATGGGTAAGTAATCTTTAATTCATTATTTTCTCGAAATAATATTTGTTTCTCATAATCATATATCATCATTGTAGAATCATTATCTTTGTATTTTAGTTTATTCTCTTGTATGATTCCGTTTGTTTCAAATACATCTTTTTTTGTTTCATTTTCTATTCTGATGCAGGCCTTTATTTTAGGCACAATACCACCCTCTTTAAATTTATGACTTGATTATAACATAAGTTTCTTTTTTTTAATACATATTTTTTTTGGATTCTACAATACTATAAAAGAATGGAGGCTTATTATGAAACTTAGAAAATCTTTGTGGAAGTTGGCCTGTTTTTTTCTTTTTCTTGTATTTTTATCTGTTATTGGATGTTTTTTATATGTTAAATTATCTCCTAAATTATTAATCAATAGTGCAAATAATATTATTCTATATGATCAAAAAAATGAACCTTTTTTTCAAGGAAGTAAATCGAAAGAATGGGTTAATCTTAATGATATCAGTGATTATTTAATACAATCTACTATTTATACGGAAGATAAGTACTTTTATAAACACTTTGGTTTTGATTTTTTAAGAATTAGTAAAGCAATGTATACCAATATTATGAATCATAATATGAAACAAGGGGCTTCTACAATTACGCAGCAGTATGCTAAAAATTTGTTTTTGGATTTTGATAAAACTTGGAAAAGAAAATGGAATGAAATGTGGTATACTATGCGAATTGAAGCAAGTTATAGTAAAGATGAAATATTGGAGGGTTATTTAAATACAATCAATTATGGTCATGGACAATATGGAATTGAAAATGCTAGTAAGTACTATTTTGGAAAGTCAGCAAAAGAATTGGATTTAGCAGAAGCTTCTCTTTTAACTGCAATTCCAAAAGCTCCTAGTAACTACTCTCCTATTTTACATTATGATGCTGCTAAAAAAAGACAACTTCTTGTTTTATCTAATCTTGTGAATAATCAAATTATTACAGAACAGGAGAAAAATAGAGCTTATCAGGAAGAGCTTACTTTTATTGGGGAAGATGATGAAGTTTCACTGTCTAGTATTCATTATTATCAAGATGCTGTTATGGAAGAATTACAAAATATAGAACAAATTCCTAAGAATTATAGTAAAGTGAATGGATTGAAAGTTTATACGACCTTTGATTATGATGCTCAACGAATCTTGGAAGAAAAAATTGAAACTAATTTTCAAAATGTTGATTCTTTAGAAGTTGCAAGTGTTTTATTAGATCCAAATAGTGGTGGAGTATTTGCTTTAGTTGGTGGGCGTAACTATAATGAATCTTCTTATAATCGTGCAACTCACTCTCTTCGTCAGGTTGGCTCTACTATGAAACCATACTTATATTATGCAGCATTAGAAAATGGTTTTACTTCTAGTTCTGCTTTTATTAGTGAAAAAACTTCTTTTCCATTAGATAATGAAGATGTTTATATACCGAAAAATTATAATGATAAATATGGTAACAAAGCAATTTCTATGGCTACTGCAATAGCATATAGTGAAAATATATATGCTGTGAAGACCCATATGTTTTTGGGGTATGATGCTTTGATTAATGTAGCAAGAAGAGTTGGAATTACTGAAAAGTTGGAAAGTGTTCCTTCTTTACCTTTAGGAACAAATGAAATTAGTCTATTACATATGGCTGGTGGATATGCAGCTTTTGCTAATTTAGGTTATAAGATAGAACCTCATTTTATAACAAAAGTAGTAGATGGAAATGGAAATATCTTATATCAAAGAAAAGAGAAGAAAGAACTTGTATTAAATTCTAGCTTAGTATTTATTTTAAATAATTTGTTAACTGCTACATATGATCCACTTTATATTGATTATAATTATCCTACAGCTATTAGCTTAGCTGCTAAATTAAAGCATACTTATGCTTTGAAAAGTGGTACTACTCAAAGTGATAACTGGAATATTGGCTTTAATAAGAATGTTGTATGTGCTGTTTGGGTTGGTCACGATAACAATCAGGAACTTGTTAAAAGCGACTATAAGTACGCACAAAACATTTGGTATCAAACAATAGAAGAATATGAAAAAGATTTGGATAAAGATGATGGATGGTATCAGCAGCCTAAAAATGTTGTTGCAATGCTTGTAGAACCAATTTCGGGTAAACCTGTTAGTGATGAGTCAAAGAATACGAAGCTGATGTATTATTTGAAGGGAACAGAACCAAAAGAAACTGATCCTACTTTTGATGAAATTGAGGATCATTAATTTGACTACAATTTTGATTTGTACTATAATAAGAGCTCGTAATTGCGAGGTGTATTATGACAAATTATATTGATGAAATACAAAGTTCTTTCACAAATGATAATAATATTAAAAAATGGATAACAACATTTTCTAATACTGATAAAAAATCCTTTTCCAAGACATTACTTTCAAGAATTAGTGTTTCTCAAAAACATGAAGATATTTTAAAGAAAAATAAAGAAGAATACTATCATTTTTTACTAGTTCATTGGATGAATTTTATTTCTAATATTTCTATAAAACAATTTAATTATCTAAAGAGTAAAGGTATTGTGGATGATGATTTTTTAATTCTTCAAAAACAAGTAAAGGGATTTTTAGATACAAAAGATTTTAAAGAAGTAGCTCTTTTATTGAAAAACAAAAAATCTTCTTTTTCTAGATTAGCGAGTCGTTATGGTTTTCCTCTTAGTGGTCAAAACAATTGGCAAATAATATCTTCTCATTATTTCTTAGATTTCAAAAAAAAACCAGATTGTTTTTTGAGCCTTAATTGTAAACCATATGATTTATTAAAGATTTGTAGACTTTTTCAAAAGCAGTGTATTGTAGGAAAGATTCCTTGTCATTATCAATTTGATACTACTTCTTCTTTGATTGATAATTTCATTATTTGGTGTGATAAAGAGAATCTTTCTCACTATCTAGATATTTTAAATCATTTACAAGAAAGATATCCTAATTTATTTTCTAGATGTGGAGAGCATTCTCCTGTTACTGCTTCTGTGCTGCCTTATGTTGGAATAGGATTTCCTCATGATCAAACATTAGAAGAATACTATTCTTCTAGAACTAATTTTATTCATGACTCTATTCAAGATATATTATGGAATTATGTTAGTTCTCATTATAATCAAAAAATATTTGGTCAGCAAACATTAATCGATTATCTAGCAGAACAAATTATATCTGAATATATCAAAGAAATAAATCTTTCTTTTCTAGATCCAAATAAGAAGTATCGAGACTTTCATGAAAAATATCATTTTTTCATTCGTGATATTAATAAAAAAGAGTTTTCTCAAGTAATGATTCCTAAGGTTCGTAAAAATCTTATTAAACAGTTCAAAATGGGACATCAAAATAATACTATGACAGATATTCAACTTTTCTATCGTTTTGGTTGGGATAGGTCTCATCATACAATATCAAAAGAGCTTATTTGTCAAACTATTGAGAAAAATGCTAAGATGATATTTCAAGCCGATTCTACTTTGAATCAACAATTAAGTTCTTACTTATTATTATCTATCAATAATTATGAAGTACCTAATGATTATCATTCTCAAATTTATCCACCAAAAAATAAGAGCTTGCAAAAAAGAAAATAGAAATCATTTTATTTTCTTTTTTTGTGATATTGTAAGATTGTATTCAAAAGCAGAATTTGTTATAATGAACTAGAATGGAGTGATTGAATGTTAGAGAGTATCTTACTTACTATAGTTATTGTTTCTTTTCTTTTATTTATTTTTACTATTTGTAATAATCATTTTCAATTAGCTATTATTAAAATTGATAAAGCAGAAGAAGATATTGATTTATACTTACAAAAGAAAAAAGAATTATTAGAGAGAACTAGACCAATCATAAAAAAGGAATTAAAGTTAAAAGAATTTATGGATGATTTAGATGAGGATTTGGAAGAGTTCAATCATTTTGAAAAGCATAATCTATTAAAAATAGTTTATAATGAATTATTTAAAACAATTGATGAAAATGAAAAGTTATTAAAAAGTGATGCTTTATTAAATATTTTAGAGGATTTGAATGATAATGAAGAAAATATTGTAGGTGCGATTAAGTTTTATAATGATACGGTAGTAGAATTTAATCAATTAGTTGTTTCTTTTCCATCTAGATTGGTAGCATTTTTTAAACGTTATCATAAGAAAGAGTTTTATAATAATGAAAAAAGAGAAATATTTGAGATATTAAATCAGAAATAAAGGAGAGTTTTTATGAAATTTATTGATCAGTTAAAAGAAAGAGCAAAAAATAATCTTCAAACTATTGTCTTACCCGAATCAATGGATCAAAGAGTTATTGATGCGGCTGTAGAAGCTGCTAATGAGGGAATTGCTAATATTATTTTAATTGGAAATGAAGAGAAGATTATTTCAAAGAATCGTGATTATGATTTTTCCACTATTCGTTTTATTGATCCAGAGACTGATTCTCTTACAGAAAAATTAATACAATCCTTTGTAGAGCTTCGTAAGAACAAAGGAATGACTTATGATGAAGCTAAGAAACTGTTAATGACAGATTATATGTATTATGCTTGTATGTTGGTAAAAGAAGGGCTTGCTGATGGAGTTGTTTCTGGTGCTTGTCATTCTTCTGCTAATACATTAAGACCTGCTTTACAAATTATTAAGACAAAACCTAATACTTTATTAGTTTCTGCTTTTTTCTTAATGATTGTTCCTGATTGTGAATATGGAGAGAATGGTACTTTTGTTTTTTCAGATGCTGGTTTAGTTCAAAATCCTAATAGTGAACAGTTAGCTGCTATTGCTGAAAGTAGTGCAAAAAGTTTTAAACTATTAGTAGAAAAAGAACCTATTGTTGCAATGCTTTCTCATTCTACTATGGGGAGTGCAAGTCATGCTGATGTTGATAAAGTAGTAGAGGCTGTTAAGATTGCAAAAGAAAAGTATTCTGAATATCAGATAGATGGAGAGTTACAATTAGATGCAGCAATTGTTCCTAGTATTGCTCAATCAAAAGCTCCTAATAGTAAGGTAGCTGGAAAAGCTAATGTCTTGATTTTTCCTGATTTAGATGCTGGAAATATTGGTTATAAATTAGTACAAAGGTTAGCTAAAGCTGAAGCATATGGACCTATTACTCAAGGAATCGCTGCTCCTGTTAATGATTTATCAAGAGGATGTAGTTCTCATGATATTGTGGGAGTTATTGCAATAACGGCTGTTCAAGCTCAAACTAAATAAGAAAATATCCACAGAATTTTGTGGATATTTTAATTTGATGAACTTGCTGCAACTGCATTTTGTGCACTTTCAATTTCATTTGCTATTGCAACGATAATCGCTAATACTAAAAGATATTCATTTTCATCATCTATATCTATAATATATTGATCTCCTATAGAAATATATTTTCTTTTTATTTGTCCTATTTTATTTCCTTTATCATTATAAATTATAAAACTATGATTTATAAAATTTCCTTCTACATGATAATGATTTGATAATTCATAGTCATTTTTTAACAATTTAAATTTCTTTTTTATACTACAAATCTTATTATTATGTATATAAATATTATAATGTGGCATTAGATGAAATAATTCTTGTTCTACATAAACTAATTCATTTCCTGATAAATCTTTAATCCATGTTTTTCTACCTAATGATATTATTTTACTTGATATTTCTAATATATCTTTTTCTTTTTCATCTTTTATAAAGTATTTATTGTGTATTGATATTATTTTTTCATTAATATATAATCTCATATTTACCCCTTTATTATATTAATTTTAATATTACATGGAAGATAAAATCTAGTAGCATTGGTATTCCAATTATGAAGCATATTTTTGCTTTGTTATTATAAGATAGTTTTGGTAAGTATTTATCTATCAATCTTTGTACTGTATATAATAAGAAAGTTCCTCCAATTGCAAAGTTTCTACTTGCATCCCAGTTAATTCTTTTATTAACATTTAAAAAGTCTTTTGTATAATCCCATAGCATTATGTGAAAAAATTTATCCATTACAAAGTGAGAAATATATTCTAGTGCTGTTGCAATGAGCCAAATTGCTAAAAAGACTAAGATTATCGTTAAATCAATTTCTTTTACTTTTTTATTTTTGGCAAGTAAGTTTATCATTAATAAGCCTATAATATTTACAATTAAAAGACCTATACCATACTCCTTTAAGTAAATACTTACTTGGTAAATTTTAGGGGTAGTATATTCGATGATTGTTGTATAGATGAATGTTATTATCGTTATTGTAGCAATACTTCTAGTAATTCCATCTTTTACTGGGTGCTTTTTTTTCATCATATTTTTTAGGCTAAAGTATAACAATATCATACCAAAGCCATAAATTGGAAGAAATGGTCCTATTAAAACTCCTCTATTAATCCATTTATGAGGTGCTACTACAAAACGCATCCATATCACTTCATATAGCCAACCAATTAAGGCATAGATACAAAATATTAAATATATATTTACAAATAATTCTATTTTCTTTTTCATGATTCGATTCTCCAATCTATCTCTTTTAATCCATTCTTTTTTAAAAATTCATTAGTTTTGGAGAATGGCTTGCTCCCGAAAAAACCATTTCTTGCAGAAAAAGGAGAGGGATGAGCTGATTCTATAATAAGATGTTTAGGATTTGTTATTAAACTCTTTTTTTCTCTAGCATATGATCCCCATAAAATGAATACAACTGGAGTTTGTTTTTCATTGATAATTTTTATAACATTATTCGTAAAGGTCTCCCATCCTTTTTCTTTATGTGATGTTGGCTTATGTTCTTCTACTGTTAAAACAGCATTTAATAGAAGTACTCCTTGTCTAGCCCATGGTTTAAGTGAATTATGTTTTGGAAATGGTATTCCTAAGTCACTTTCTAGTTCCTTAAAAATGTTTTGTAGTGACGGTGGTTTTAATACTTCATTGCTGACAGAAAATGATAATCCTTCTGCTTGATTTGGTCCGTGATAAGGATCTTGACCTAATATCACTACCTTTAAATTATCAAAATCGGTATAACGAAAAGCATTAAATACTTCATTTTGTTTTGGATAGATTGTTTTTGTTTTATATTCATTTTTTACAAATTGTATTAAGTTTTGAAAATAATCTTCTTGATATTCTTTTTTTAATAGTTCATCCCACTTGTTTCCTATCATATTTCCACCTACTTATGATAACTTTCATGATTATTTATTTTATAAGAACGATAAATTTGTTCTAAAAGTAATACTCTAAATAATTGATGAGGAAAAGTCATTTTTGAAAAAGACAGATGCCAATTAGAATCTTTTTTGATATTTTCTGATAAACCATAACTTCCACCAATAATAAATACTACATTACTGTTTTCAATCCAAAGGTTATTCATTTTACTAGCAAATTCTAAGGAATTTATTTCTTTTCCCTCTATTTCTAGAGTAATTATATAGTCTCTTTCATTTAGATGTTTTCTTATTTTTTCTTCTTCTAATTTTAAGGCTTTTTCTTTTTCAACAAATCCTTCATCTTTTACTTCTATCATTTCTAATTTTGTATATTTTGATATTCTTTTTTGATATTCAATTATGGCTTCTTTTAAATATTTTTCCTTAATTGTTCCTACGGTAATAATTTTAATCATCTTACACCTCTATTAAAGGACCTTCTTCATCTTGTTTTGCTATTCTTATTTGAATACTTTCATCTATTCCTTCTTCTTTCATTGCTTCTAAGGCCTTTTTTTCAGTATTATTCTTTTCACTTAAATGTGCAAGAATAATATTTTTAGTATTTTTACTAACTATTTTTTTTAAATATTTTGCTGTTGTTTTATTTGATAAATGTCCTTTATCACTAATTACTCTTTCTTTTAAAAATCTTGGATATGGTCCGTCCATTAACATTACTTCGTCATGATTGCTTTCTATTATGTAAGCATTTTTATCTACCATTTTTGCTAGATACTTTCTATTAATATAACCTGTATCTGTAACATAAACGAGACTTCTTTGGTTTTCTTCAATAATAAATCCTACTGAGGAAGGTGCATCATGAGAAGTATGTATTAATTCTATTTTTACATTTTCAATATAAAATTCATCTTCTATAAATTCACATTTTGAATATGGGACGTATTCTTTTAAGCTTTCATACATTGACTCTGGAATGTATACTTTTAAATGTGTCTTTTTTAAAAGAGATTCTAGTCCTTTTGTATGATCTTTGTGACAATGAGTGATTAATATTCCTTTAAAATCTGAAAAAGAAAGGGAATTTTCTTCTAAACTTCTTTTTAAAGTTAGGTAGGAAATTCCCATATCTATTATTAAGTTTATATTGTCACATAAAACTATCGTACAATTTCCTTTGGACCCACTTGCAATTGTTTTTATTTTCATTTTAATAGAAATTCATTGCGTTTAACGCAGTTCCTCCTGCATAAGGTGGACCAGTCCATATCGCGTAATGTAAGTGTACACCTGTTGCGAAACCAGTTTGTCCCATACCACCAATTGCTTGTCCCCTTTGTACTCTATCTCCAACTTTAACATATGTACAGCCACTACACAAATGGGCATACATTGTATAGTAACCATTATCATGTCTAATTGTAATATATTGTCCGTTATCATATTTGTAACTTACAGTTACTACTTCTCCAGATTCTGCTGCGAAGATATTAGAACCATAACCACATCCAGCTATATCTGTTCCATCATGTAATGTTCCCCATCTCCAACCAAAACCGGATGATACTGTTGAACAAGTTGCTGGCCATC
>AUXO011849988.1_pt1 | contig 14826 bp, 13 predicted proteins | sample 768731 | NCBI WGS metagenome assembly AUXO01 (sample SAMN02715735, study PRJNA202380) | gut metagenome | biome: sheep rumen | host: Ovis aries | place: New Zealand: Palmerston North | reverse complement strand
GTTGGCATACCAAAGGTATCATGGAATGCACGTACAAAGTGGTCGGAGCTAGCCTTGGCAGCAGAGTAAGGGCTGTGAGGCTGATATTTCAAATCTTCTGTGAAGAACTTCTCGCCATAAGCCAAGTGATGCTTACCGCTGGATGCCTTAGTAGTGAACGGAGGTTCTATACCTTCAGGATGCGTCATCTGGAGTGCTCCATAAACTTCATCAGTAGAGATATGATAGAAGCGCTTGCCCTCGTATTTCTCAGGAAGGCTTTCCCAATAGGCCTTAGCTGCTTGCAAAAGGCTCAACGTACCCATCACGTTTGTTTGAGCGAAGGTAAAAGGATCCTTGATGCTACGGTCCACATGGCTTTCTGCAGCCAAATGAATTATGCCATCCACCTTCTCATCTTGCATGAGTTTGAGAACGCCATCAAAGTCACAGATGTCCATTTTGACAAACTTATAGTTTGGCTTGTCCTCAATATCCTTCAGGTTGGCAAGATTGCCAGCATAGGTCAACTTATCCAGATTAATAATCTTATAATCGGGATACTTATTAACGAAAAGGCGTACAACATGACTTCCAATAAAGCCTGCGCCTCCAGTTATGATAAGCGTTCTTTTGTAACTCATATTATTGATTTTTCAAATTAATAATGCATTTCTTGAGGGAATCTGTCCAGTACGGAATATTGATTCCAAAGGTCTCTTTTACCTTCGTTTTATCAAGTACTGAATATGCGGGACGTTTCACTGGACTTGGGAATTCCTCACTATGGCATGGCTGAATATTACATTCGGTGTTACCTGCATATTCAGCAATCATCTTTGTGAAATCATACCAGCTGCAAACTCCTTCATTGCTATAATGATAAATTCCCTGAACTGGATTCTTTAAGGCCGCAATAATGACTGTTGCCAAATCCTGCGCATAGGTGGGGGTTCCTGTTTGGTCAAAAACAACTTTTAACTGAGGCTTAGTTGCTGTAAGATTCAACATCGTCTTAACGAAGTTCTTTCCAAACTCACTATACAACCAGGCAGTACGAAGAATCATATACTTACAACCAGTAGCAATAATCTTCTGCTCTCCAAGAAGCTTTGTAGCGCCATAGACTCCAGTAGGAGTCCCCTTCTGGTCTTCCTTGCAAGGGGTATTGTATGGCTCCTTACCAAACACATAATCCGTAGAAATCTGTACCATCCAACCATCAACTTCCTTCATGGCAATGGCCAGATTCTCAGGTGCAGTTGCATTCAGTTTCTCCACCAAAGCATATTTTTCAGGATCTTCAGCTCCATCAACATTCGTCCATGCGGCACAATTAACAATAGCTTCTACATTTTCTCTCTTCACCATCTCGCGGATTGCATCAAGATTGGTAATGTCCAGATGTTCTGTATCAGTTATGATGTCATCACCAGCCAACTTTTTTAGCATCAAGATGGATTCCTCTGATGTATCTACTACATCAGTAAAGATGAACTTATCATCAATTCCTTTAGCGATGATACGCATCTCATTGCCAAGTTGCCCGTTAGCTCCTGTCACCAATATATTCATAGGTTATTACTTGTCTTGTATGGCAATGCACTTGTTAATACATTCTTTATAAATCCCGGAAATACGTTCCCAATTATACCTGCGATTGGCAATCTCTTTTAGATCCCTCTTTAATACTTCTATCTTGGTATCATTCATTTCATGCAGTACCTTTACCAGTTCAGGAACTGTCTCAAAATATATTGACTTATGTTCAGTGGTTTCCAAATTAGTGGGGACCTTGAAACATATCACAGGCAAACCCAAGTACATTGCCTCCACCAATGAAGGAGCCGTTCCACACATAGAATGCGTGTGCAAATAAAGAGCAGCATTACTGCGGATAGTATTCAGTTCTTTCTGATCGTAGATAGCATTTAAAAGAATGATATTCTCATATGTTCCCGCATTTTCAGCATAGAGTTTCTGGCCATATTCAGATTTCTGCCAGTTGGATACAATCACAACGGTCCTTTCAGGCACTTGCTTATATGCATCGATTACCATATGAATATTCATATCTTCCTGTGCTCTCGATACAGTCACGTCGTATTTTCCAGCAAGAAAAGGATATTTCCTAATGGCCTCTTCTGTTATCGGTTCGGCCACAGCATGATCTCCTCCATATTCTGCAAGAAGAGGTTTTATATGATGTTTCTTTTCAAATAGCTCAACATTCGCCGCATTGTCTATAATAACGAAATCTGCAAAGCGTGCCTGAAGGCCTTCCATCCATTTCTTAACTGCGACCTCAAACCAACCAAGAAACTTTGGTCCTCTTACTTTCTCCTGTTCTTTGCCCCCTATTGCATTTAGAACTATTTTCTTTTTTGTGAAAAGTTTGAACCATAACGCAGGTGGGCAAGAACAACCTAACACCACTAAAACATCATATTTTCTCAAAGACTTTAGGATAGTGATACCATCATAGAAAATAGATTGCCATCCGTTTGCTCTCCATCCTGTGTATATAAGTTTTGTATCCCTATAGGTATTCAATTGTTTCTCTTTCGGAGTCTTTGAACAATAGCAATACAAGTCGTAATCCTTGTTAAGATCACGCGCTAAATATTCAGCTAAGGTCTCAATCCCACCATAGTGAGCGGGGATTCCATTGGTCCCTATTATGACCACTTTCTTTTTTTTCATCTGTTAATCCAAATACCCTTTATAATAATTATCTATATACTCCCTTAACGACTCACGCCAGTCGCGCATAGCATTAACGCCACGAAGATTAAGTTTTCGAGTCCAAAGGCGCTCACAAGCAGGACGTTCCGCAAAGTATTCCTTGGCAAAGTATTCAGAGGTAACAATATTAATCTTTATAGTATCCTGCAATCCCAGAATCTTCAAAAGTTCCTGGCAAACCTCTAGTCGGCAGGTCTGACCACCACAAACACAGTTATAAAGACCCCAGTATTCCTTCTGAATCAGGTTCTTCACCGTGCGAGCAAAGTCCTGAGTGTAGGTGGGCGTACCATCTTTGTCATTCACTATAAACAACTCCTTTTTACCATCCTTTAGTTGTTTCATAATTTTCTGAATGAACTTTTTGTCTTTTGTTGGACCTGCACCCATCATCCAACCTGCACGACATACTAAATAGCGTTTGGCGTTCTCTACAACAAAACGCTCACCCATATATTTGCTGCGAGCATACACTCCTAGGGGGCTAGGCTGATCCCAGTCATCATAGAGTTGCTTCTTTCCATCGAAGATGCCTGCCGTGCTGATATACAAAAGGGGGATATCCAGAGTATTGGCAATATACACAGCGTTCTCTACACAAAGAGTGTTGGTCAGATACACCTCGTCAGCGTTCTGCTCGCACCACTCCAAATCAGTGTATGCACCAAGGTGGAACAAATAGTCTGGTTTGAACTCCTCAACATCCTTGCGATAGGCATCATAATCCCTGAAATCCAAAAACGAGAGCCATTCCGCATTAACATCCTTGTCCGTACACTTGATGATGTAATCATCCTTAAACTGCTGGTAGAATGCTTCGCCTAACATACCACCACACCCTGCAATATAAATTCTCTTTTTTTCCATTTCTAACAAAATGATACTACCTTAAAACGTCTCTTTTATCCATTCCCAAACGCCGGAAAGCCCCTCCCTTAAGTCAGTCCTAGGCTTACAGTCTTGGTCTTTTAAAGACTTTGTACAATCCAAAATAAAGCTTTTCACATCCGTCTTTTTTTGTGGAATGAACTCAACCTCGGGGTTCGCTCCGGTTACTTCTTTAATTAATTCGAGAATATCCAACAACGAGCTCCCCTTTCCACTGCCAACATTATATGTTCCACTCCTATTATTAGAGACAAGGTTATATGTTACACTAACTAAATCTTCAACCATCAGGTAATCCTTTTGATTTAATCCATCACCCCATACTGTCAATTTCTCTTTTTTCCATATCTTGTATAGGAAAGTAGAAATTACTCCCTGCATTGATAAGTGACCTTGGCGTGTGCCATAAGGATTAGATGGACGGATAATCAACGCATCCAGCCCCCTTGTGTTAACATAAAACTTGATGTACTGCTCCATCGCCAATTTTAAAATCCCGTATGGAGATATTGGGTTCGTGGGGTGGTCTTCTGAAACTGGGTTATTCTCAATATTCCCGTATATCGCGCCCCCGGAAGAATAATATACTAATTTTGCTTGGCTATTATCACAAAGGAGATCCAAGAAAGAAATAAAGGGGATCAAGTCACGCTGGATATCGGCGATTAGCCCCGTATTTCCATCATTTGGAAGTGCAGAATTCGCCAAGAAATATACGACATCAACATTTATGAGGGATTCGAGCAGTCTAGCTTTGTCTAGTATTGACGCTCTGAGATATTCCACATTAGGTAGAGGCTTTCGGTAACGTTCTGGATATAAGTCTAATACTCTTACACTGTCTCCACAGGAAAGACAGTTGTCAACCATATGGGAACCGATAAAACCATTACCGCCAATTATTAATGAGTTCATCCTTTATTCGATATTAATTTGTTAAACAATGTCATTGTCTTTTTATAGTATAAATCTGGGGAATAACTAGTTTCAACTCTCATTCTCGCTTTCTCCCCCATAACTTTAATTACCTCCTCATTATAATAAAGTGTCCTGATTTTATTCGCTAGGTCATTAATATTCCTCGCTTTGAATAAAACCCCCTCTTCTCCATCTGATATCATATCGGGCAGACCGCCCAAATTGCTCGCTATAACCGGTTTGGCATGAGAAAACGACTGAAGGACGACATAGGGACTTGGTTCATACCACTCTGAGGGGACTACAATAAATCTGGCGTTTTCTATAATAGTTTCCATCTCATCTCCCCATATAGGTCCTTTGTAATCAACATTATCTAATCTGTGCCTTCTTATCTCATTCTGAATAGAATTTTCTTCTTCTCCTTTTCCAACTATTACATATTTTATGTCTTTATTTATTTTAGCAGTCTCAATCAATGTAAGTACTCCTTTTGGCTTGTCAAGACGTCCAAAGTATAATACATATTCACCAATTGTTTTTCCGGGTTCAATTAAAGACACATCGTAAGGATTATTAATAGCTACTGTTTTATTCTCATCAAATCCCCATTCGATGTATTTCCTTCTCATGAATTCATTTTGAAATGAAAACATATTCACCTTGGAATACTCTTTTCTCTTGGAATAGAAAAAAGATTCTAAAGCAACTGCCGTACTGTCCAGCAAAGAATTATTCTTGCATTTCCTTTGAATACAATTCCAATACTTCCCCCCCTTACAAGCCTCACATATTTCATTCCCACATCTTAAATAAATGCTAGGGCAAATAGGTTTGTAATCTAAAAGTCTCCATACCATTGGAATCCTCCTTTCATCTATTGCATTAATAATTGACGGAGTCAATCCAATGTGTATAGAGTTAAGTTGAACTATGTCAATATTAAACTCGTCTAAAAACGCGCCTATTCTTTTGTATGATTCAACAGAATAGACACTTCTCCAAACCCCTTTAAATAAGAGCCATAGCATGCTCTTTTTATTTGCTTCTGTTACTCCCGACACATAATACGACTCATAGGTTTTATCTATATTCCGTTCATTTTTTTGTCCAAAAAGGAAAACATTGTGCCCATGCGATTTGTATAGTTGTGCCACACTGTTTACATATGTCCAATCACCACCTGTCGGATATAGGTTATTTGTCACCAACAATATATTCATCTGCCTGTACTTAATAATCTAGTTTTTAAATTTAAAATTCCCCTCGAGTCGCGCCTGATTGTTCATATGTATCCCTGTCCTCACAACCTTACCGGGGACCCCTACTACCATACTATTATCCGGCACATCTTTAGTCACTATTGTGCCTCCACCAATCACGCATTCGTTACCGATGTGTACACCAGGACAAATAAGGGAATTGACCCCGACAAAACAATTATTACCGATAAAAGTATCTTTAAAATAATAACTTCCATCCGGTTTTACAAAGATATGTTCATGGGACAGAATAGTAGTGCCTGATGCAATTAAACAACCAGAACTAATATGAATTCCCTGTCGATTTAGTTTATCCAGTTTTACGCCCGATTCAATAACAGCATCTTTATCTATGTTACTATACCCTTTGGCATTCAATATCAGCATTCGCCAACGGCGAACGATAAATGAAAGATGCTTCCTTATTAAAAAACTCAAACCCATATTCTTCTTATCTTAAATACTACTTCAATTGTTTGTAATACTTAACAAATGTCTGTTTAGGCGTATCATTATTAAAGATCGCCCCACACGTATTCTTAATTGCCCGTGCAAGATTTGTATCATAATTTGGCTTTTTCTTTATTGCCCCCTTTAACGCGTGTAGAGGGAAAAGAATCATGCCCAAAGAGAATTCCCAAAGGCACAACAAAAAATACAAAATACCACTGTCCTTTTCTCCAGCATAAAAATATGCTTCCCCCTTTGCTTGTGCTGGTTTTGTAGCTGTTTGGATCTTGGAGACTCCTTTAATTGAACGTCCAGTGAGACCCTCATAATGAATCAGCTTTGCAGCTGAATTCACCCAGCATTCATACCCGCTCTTGTTCAATAGTGTTGATAGGGCAATATCTTCAGGGGCGAAAAAATAATATTCATTAAACAATCCGACTTTCAAAAAGATGTCTCGTCTAATCATAAAAGCCGCGCCAAGTATATTATAACTCTTGAATGTACCTTTCTTATTAGAGTAGAGTGTATCCTTTTTTTCATTATATACATGTATCGACCCCATCAGTTTTGTCCACACTGTAGCCTTGGGGCGTCCACAGAACTGAACAGTGCCATCTGGGTAATCTGTTTCTGGACTTATTACCGCCACGTTGTCTGGCAGTTCTCCGATTGTATTATATAGCATATCAACAACAGGCATCTTCATTTCAGTATCGTCATTCAAGACGAAACAGTATTTGCCGGTTGCTTGTCTTAACGCTAAATTGTTATTCTCAGCAAAACCGCGGATTTCATTACTTTCTATAATCCTTACCCAAGGATATTCATCTTTTAATTTCCTTAAATTATCATGTGTGAAAAGGTATGCAACAACGAAGACTTCATAGCTTACGCTTGTGTATTTCTTTATACTCCCGAGACAAGGTCCTAAATTCTCAGGCTTGTTCATACACACTATTATAATACTTACTTCTACCATATCCATCCCCTTTTATTCTGCATTCTTCCCAGACAGTACCATAAAACATACGGTTGATGTTGAGATACCTCCAAGGGTGTTGCTCCTACCATTGCCAGAAGATAAAATAAAACAACGATTGTCTCAAAGCTATACTTTCTTCCTCTACTAACATTAGTAATAAGAGATGATAGTATAATCAAGATGAAAATAAACAGTCCAAAAACACCTATCTCATTTGGCATCCTAATGTACTCGCAATCAGTTATGCTTGGAAGATCATAAAAATTCGCATTATGACTATATTTTCCAAAACCGTCTCCAAAGAATGATATTGACGAAATATATTTTTCAAACAGATTTACTCTGTCTTGGACCATACCATCTTCATGCTCTGTATAATGTTCTACTATCCATTCCAAATAATATTTATCCATATAATGAGTCAACAACAGATTAATCAGACTTATTAACAGTACCGTGCCTAATATACATAACATGATCGTTTTTAACGAAATCTTTTTTCTCTTTATCAATACGCATATTATAAAAGAAATAAATAACAATGAGAATGCTATAGAAACTCTTTGCTGCGCAAAAAAAAGAGACAAGAACGAAATCGTAAGTATTATTGCGAAATGTTTTGTTTTTTGTTTTAAAAATACAGCTTTGCTAATAATATATATTATTACGAATAGAGATGAATACCCAACAAAATAGCCACTCGTCCAGAAAGAAGACATTCTTATTTGGTTGTAATAGTGGGTGATATCATTTGTCCATTCGCCATTCAATCTATAATCCACATACCATCCAGGGGACCAAAAGAAAAGGAGGAATCCAATAATATATGCAACCATCAAAGGTGTTATCGACTTTTGAAAAATGTCTATATTTTTTGTTTTAGCACTTCTCGCAAAGAAATAGAAAGACATTGGGAAAATCTGATCTCTGATTGAAAGTATATAAATATCTACTGGATAATCCCCAAACAAAGGATAGGTTAATAAACTATAAAAAATAAAAAAAAGAACAAGGATGTCGCATATGTGATACTTAATGCCATTAAGTACAGTTAAGGCGAACAGGAATGTCAAGTAGCACAGTATAGTCCAGCCTCCTTGGATTCGCATCATTTGGGTAAACCCAATGAAAACGACCAACAAGTAATAATACTTAATAAAATTAAATCTTAGCTTGGAAACCATGTACTTTTACGCTCCTAAAATAGTACGCAACTCGTTTATATCATTAGGGAATAAAACCAAATTTGAGAAAGAAGATTCAAACCATTTATTAAACTTTCCTTGGCAATTAAATAATCCTTGGCAACAATTATCGTTAACGAAATGTAACAAGGAAATGGTTGTGACATCATATAGATATCTTAACGAAACCAGAGACGTCGTATTAAAACTAATTACAGTTTTAGTTCCCATTGATTTTAGTAGAGATTCTATAGCAACAGTATGATCTACGAGTGTCACCTTACACGTTAGCTTACTAGTATCAATAGGGAAGCGAGGATGTGCTTTAATATAAACATCCATACCATAGCTTGTTAGAAATTGGGACACATCATTAACCACACGATATATCTCCTCATCTATCTCCTGCGTTAAGAATACTATTCTTTTTTCATTTAACTGTACTGGCTCTATATTAAGAGCTCTTTTGTACATTTTTATAGCAGGTTCATTGTATGACGGCCTACCATCGAATTCATATTTTAATGGATTTAAATTGACAATCCTACCTGTATTAATATAACGTTTTGACAAAAACAGATCTACTTTAATCTGAATAAGCTGCAGTATGTTTCGGTCTTTAACATAATGCCTTATTGAATAATAATCTCTCACATAAGTACCAATCCCTTCTTCAAATATTAGTATTTTAAAACAGGACCGATAACTCGATAAAATCCAAAACAACCGCTTGAACTTTCCATACCATGGATTAGCGAAATATAATTGTGCATTATTTTCAGCCGAGGTCCTCCAGCACCAAAAAAGGAAAGAGATATATTTTAAAATAGGCGTTCTTGAACTTAAACTAGTTAGCTTATAAATTGAATATTGATCATCTTTAATCACAGAAAAACCAGTATCCGGATGCGGCTCAGAAATGATTAATGGCTTGACGACTACTCCTTCGTTTTTTAAAAACTGTATTGCGGCCTTGGCTCCTATAAGATGCCATGGAGTCATTACAAAGGAGACATAATTAACCTCCCCCCTCTTTATTAATTCTGCAATTCCCTTATAGTCAATAGATTCCATATGATTAATCCACCTTTATTAACAATCAACATATTTAGTTTTATTCTGAGCTAATGCAAAGCAATACATTGCCATAAAAATATAGTTCCTATGTGTAAATGGACTAAACTTCAAATCATTAATCCTTGATGGCTCAACATATTTATTGATAATCTCGTTTACATATCCATTAATGGCCTCATCTTTTTGAGCTTTTGAATCTTTCGTAACAAATCGTCGATAGATCCACCACTTGAAAGATAGAGGAAGTAGTTTTGAGATAAATTTGGTATGTTTCGTGATTTTTTGCAAAGAATCTGAGGCAGGAGGATCTAATACTCCTTTTTCCGGATTATATTTTCTTATCTCACAATGAGTAAAGAAGGGAATCTCCAGGACAGGTTTATGCATCTGGGCATACATATCGAGCATAAACTTAGCTCCCATATGCTCTTGCGTAGACAAGGAGCAATACTTATAAACATCATCCTCTGCAATTGGATAGGAGCAATAACGAATTTTATTGACAAGATTGAGCATTATTGAGCAGCCAACTCGAAGATACTCAAGATATAGATAGCGATACTCACTCTGGTTAATCTTCTCGGGATTCATTCCATATCGATTACAAAGCTTTATCATCTTTGTTTTCATATGATCTCTAAAAGCATCATAAGACACATTAGAAGAACGAACCAAACTATCGAAGTTGATCAACGGCATAAAATAATCATCCAGATATTCGTCAATAGTGAAGTACTCCTTTTTCATACTTTCAATCCACGGCAAATTCCTGTATAACTCACCAAAGTACCCAAATGTCATATAATGGTTAGGCACTTTTTCAAGAGACTCATATACAAATGAGGAGGCGTTATACTGCACAAAAGACTCTGAGTATCTCTCAAAATATTTCTGCCAGTCTTTATCAATCGGAAGGGCCGTGGACCAATCCATCACCTTTAATGACAAACCAAATTTTTCTGAATACATTTGGTTGATTTTCAAATCCATATCTTTAGTGTCAGTCAGAATACTATTTCCAACCCCATAAAAAAGATCTGGTTTTATACTATTAGCCAAAACAGGAGCAAGGCAAAGTCTAGAGTCAAGGCCACCAGTCATACATAACGCTGGTGTTCCATATGCGTCACATATAGACTTCGTTTTCTTAATTAAATTCTTTGATAGGGTATTTATTCTTTCAGAATAGCTTATATCTTTTTTAAAAGCCCAATCTACTTTCAACCTTCTAATCTCAGCCTCTTTCTTATCGAGATCTATTCTGATGTATTCATCGCCACATAAACGCTTAATATCTTTAAAAATAGTCTCATCTCCTATATTATATGTATTAAAAACATGTTCCAAAAAATTAAGACTATCTATTTCAAGCTCTTTTCCGCAAATTGTCTGTATATCAAAAAAGGAATTGGAAAGGATAAATGTGTCACCTACTATATAGTAATAAATGTTATACATATAGTTCTCTTCACCAAACACCGATATATAGCCATTCTTTTTTACAACGATACAGTAAGAGCCGATACTTTGCTGCCTAATGCTACCTATGTCTCCATCCCAATCATTATAAAGATCAAGAAGCATATCTTTCGTTTTTTCTTTGTATATTAGAGTTCCTACTGCTCCAATAAAATCGTTACCAATCGAAAGAAAATTCTCATTCTTAAAAGCCAGTTTATGAAAAGAAAGGTAATTAACTTCTTCCGAATTCACATAGCCGGACATACAATATCCAGCATTCTCCTTGATTGTCCTATATTTACCGATAAGGCAATCTTTACTCGTTAGACAAAAATTAGACATGAGCTTTAATTTTATTTTTTATTTCCGTAAATGTAATATTTGTATACTTTTTGATTGATATCTTGTAGAGAATGTGACAATAAACAACTGAAATAACGATTTTGATTAATAATGACAAAAAACTAGTCCCTGCAAAAACGGACAATGAGAATAATAAGGACACAACAAAAACTATAATAAGGCGCTTTATATTGTACGGCAGGGGTATAGCTTTATGAGAAAAAAATATTATAAGAAGAAAAGTCACCGAATTAGAAACGATAAATGATAACGCTGCTCCATAAATTGAATAATAGGGTATAAGCAATAAGTTAAGAGTTGTACTTATAATAGCTGCAAGGACCCAAATTGCGGATTTAATCTTAACATACCTCACATTGTACTGCATCGGATACATAAATAGTACTCTGTATGTATCGATGAGGAGTGCAAAAAGGATCATACACATTATTGTTCCAGATTCCTTGTATCTTTCTGATAGTACTAATATCAAATGGTTAGAATAAACAATGAGCAAAGAAAAAAGCATTGTAATAAGCGTGAACGTTAACCCCACTTTATCAGCTGCTTTCTGAAAGGCTTCATTAGTATTTTTTTTAAATTCACCAAATACATCGGGCACCAAAGCCTGATTGATTGAAGTGAATATCAACGATGGAATTGCCCCCAAGGTATATCCAATCCCATATAGTCCAACAGCAGCGGCATTCACATACTTGTTTAAGATAAACCTATCTAATAACGAGACAACCGTTGTAGAAATATCAGATGGCAACTGAGAAAAGCCGAAAACAAGATACTTTTTTACATTATAATAATCGTATGTGAAGATCAGATATTTATGGGAGAAAAATATGAATACGCAAAATGAAACAACTGCACTTAAAAGATATGTTAAAAGGAGTGCCATCGCTTTGTCTTCCATATTGATGACTAAAGCGAGTTGTACAATAATCTGTATTGCGCCGACTACTATAGTAACTATCGATATTGTTTTTGCCTGTTGCTTTGCATATAAGTACGAAGTGATGATGGAATAATAAGCCTGAAAAGATGAAGAAACCGTAACTAAAAGTATGTATAGCGGTGGTATCTCAAAAACACCTGCCCAGAAATTAATGGGGACGAGGATTACAGTGGCAAAGAATACTACGGATATTGATATAGTCCATACTACTGTAGAATAAAGTGTCCTTTCTTCCGATAGCGACTTACATTCAAAATAATACCTATGCACCGCTGAGTTCAGCGCCATGGGCATAAGCATTGTCAAAAATGTCATCAATGCATTTGCAACAAAAACTCTACCATATACGTCTGGCGTAATTAGATAGGAATAAAATGGCAACAGCAAAAAAGATGTTGCTTTTAAACAAAGATTCGAAAGTAAGTATAGAGAACTATTTTTGGCAACGTTACCCATTATTTCACTTATTTCACGATATGCGTTTTGTAATATGCCGGAAAACCTCACATTATCATATCCAACGAGAAACGCTCCCCCTTTTCAAGGTTTCGGGCGGCAGCCTTTCCAAGTACATTGGGCAAATACTTAGGGTGTAGCCCATACCCAGGCCGTATACAACGTACATTCTTCTCTGTTATAACCTCTCCCGCTTTTATATCTTCAGCAACGTAAAGAGAACGAGAATGCTCACGTCCCTTTATCTTGGCAATATCCGTGGGATAATACACTGTACCCAAAGATTTTTCAATATTGCGAACACTCTGAACCATTTGGGCGAACTCTTCCGCATTCATTGAGAAGGCAGAATCTGGGCCTCCAATAGAACGGTCAATAATAAAATGCTTTTCAACTACTTCTGCACCTAATGCTACGGCAGCCATTGGCACAGTGGCACCTTCGGTATGATCAGAAAGGCCCACCTTAACACCGAACCGCTGTTTCATATCAGGAATGGTAAGAAGGTTTGCATCCTCAACAGATGCGGGATAAGCTGAAGTACACTTTAACAGAGTGATATCTTTTGCTCCATTCTCTCTAAGCGTATCCAAGGCCATCTGAATATCCTCCATAGTGGCTATACCGGTACTAAGAATAATAGGTTTGTTCTTAGTTGCAATATACTTCATCAAAGGAATATCCGTAATTTCAAAGGAGGCAATCTTGTAGATAGGATTACCCAGTTCTTCCAAGAAATCTACAGCTGTTCTATCAAACGGTGTAGAGAAACAAATCAATCCCTCTTCTTTAGCCACATGAAAAATTTCCTCATGCCATTCCCAAGGTGTGTAAGCTTTGCGATAGAGATCAAAATATGAGTCGCCTTCCCATAACCCTTTACCTAGAATGAAGTCTGGTTTACGACAATCAATTGTCATCGTTTCAGACGTGTATGTCTGAATTTTTATGGCATCAGCACCGGCTTTCTTTGCTGCTTTGATAGTCCCAATAGCTATTTCCTTATGCTGATTATGGTTAGCTGACATCTCAGCTATGATAAACGTCTTACCCATCGTTATACTCTTTGAATCATTCGTACTATTTCAAAAGCCTCCGCCATTTCATTTCCGGAAGTATAGCCTCTATATTGGGCCAAAACTTTCAGTGCCTTAAAAGATCTTGGATGGGGATACTCGCGAGTTTCAAACTTATATTCACTCATAGCGTCACACTTAGCTTGAACATCCTCATCAGTAACTCCAATATAAAGATTAGGCTTAAACTGCTCAGGATGGCTGCTATACTGCCAATCAGTTGCGGACGGTGTCTCAAAGCAAATAACAGTAGTCACCTTTTCGTCCTCCATAGGGCGTGTAGCCGTCATCACAGCCTGGAAGGTACGCTGGTGGTCAATGTTCAAATCCCCTGCATTGTGAGTAAAGATAATGTCAGGATTAAACTCTTCTTTTTCCTTTTCTACCACCTTTACAATATCAAGAAGGGCATGAGAGTCAAATCGATTATCGGAAAAATCATAGGTATGGATAGAATCGTATCCAACATGACTACCTGCCGCATTGATATTACGATGATGCTCGGCAAGAACATCTTTCCATTTCTCTGTATCACGGGTATCTGAGCGCGAAGTAATACCTTCACCTAGGATGATGACATGAACCTTTACCCCCTGTTCTTTTATCAGTTTGTGCATCGTCGCACCAAGTCCCAACAATTCATCGTCAGGATGGGCGGCAACAACCATTATTCGTTTTCCATTAAACATATATCTATTGTTTTGAAATTCTTACATCTGCCATAAGTGAGCCATCTGCTTTTTGTTGCACACGGCTAAATTCATATTTCACATCACCTATGGTAAGGCATGCCTTAGGGTATCCCTCAGCATCCAGCATTCGTATATAGTCGTAGATTGAATCCAAATCGTTCAGCCCACTAATATCGCTATCCGCAGCTTTCCGACGTTTAAACTCAACTGGTTCACCCGTCTGTTTTCGCGGCTTGGGGTTAGTTTGGATAATCTCCTCAATCATTGTCTCAATAATACCACTTGCTCGCATGTATATCTCCTCCGCAGAGCCATAAAGCGAGAGCGGCTTCTTCATATAAATA
>AUXO010645699.1_pt1 | contig 14826 bp, 15 predicted proteins | sample 768731 | NCBI WGS metagenome assembly AUXO01 (sample SAMN02715735, study PRJNA202380) | gut metagenome | biome: sheep rumen | host: Ovis aries | place: New Zealand: Palmerston North | reverse complement strand
TATACGACCTACATCAATTCGGCGGTCCCCAACCAAAAGCCGGACAAGCGCCGCAAATATACGACCTTCGATAATTTCCCGACTACCCTCGCCGCCATGGGCGTTCAGATCGACGGCGACCGGCTGGGGCTGGGCACCGATCTTTTTTCCGGCAAGAAAACCCTGTCCGAACGGGACGGCTACCACGCGGAAAATATTGAAATGCAGCGTAACTCCAAGTTCATGCAGGAGGCATCCGCCATTTCTTCCGATGTGGCAAAGAGCTTCAAGGAGATCAGCAAGACCAAGGTCAGCGTCGATGTCAGAGTCTCCGACCAAAATTATGTTCAGTTTCGGGTCAAGGGTCTTAAGCACATCGATCAAAACAGCCGCTTCCGCTACGCCTTCATGCACGTTCGAAACAAGAACCAACTGACGCTGACGGAGCCCATTTTAAATCGGGAATCGGACGGCACCTACCTGATCCGGGTCCCCTGGTTTAAATTCCAGGGTAACGACGAAATCACCTACATGCTCCGCATCCGGACTTCCGACGGCACCATCGACCTGACCGACGCCATCCCCTACACCATATCAAAAGGAAGCAAGATCCGGTAAGTTCGGATCCTGCTTCCTTTTTAGTTTAAATTCTGTTCCTCAACTAGTTGCTTCTTTTAGCTTTGCCATTGCCGAAACAGTTGTTAGACATAGCCTTTACAGAGACTCGATGCATACGACAACATACTGCTTGACGATCACAGTAGATGTCTTATGCAGGTAATCACGACTCTGATTCGCGATATTTCTATGGATTTTGTTTACTTTGCGAAGCTGTTTTTATTTATTGGAGTTTATTTCCCCCTTCTTCGCACCCTGCCTGTGCGATAGTCTGCGCTTTGGCCTGGCAAGCTTGTCATGGTACTCACGATAATTTGTATCGACGAGATCTTGATGATCCACATACAAACCATTAGAAGTAGTTGCAGTTGGACATATCTACGCCTTATCTCCCTTAATATGATTTAAATGCAAAACAGGATTTAAATAAATCTTTTTTGCTGGACCCGTTGGAAACGCCATTCTTTCTATCAAAAGCCTAATTGCATTTTCCCCAATAAGTTTGGGATCGCGCTCGATATAATTGAAATCTTCTACTAAAAGTGCAAGGGCATCAATTTTATCAAGAGCAACAAAATTAAAAGTAGGATTATTAATCATATTGTGTTCCTTCAATGCCCTCATGAGCCCTAACGTAATACTATTATTTCCGGTTATTACTGCATCAGGGCAAACTTTAGAATCTAGCATTTTTGAAGCAACTTTATATGCATCTTCTTCATAATAATTTGAAATAAAATCAAATTTATTGTCGTAATGAATATTATGTTTCGAAAGTGCTCTTTTATATCCGCTTCGGCGGATACGTCCTAAAATAGCATTATCAGAAGCATTTATTAATCCTACCGTTTTGCACCCCGAATTTAAAAGCCAATCTGTTGATTTTTCAATTGCTTGTGCATCATTAAAGAAAACACCATCGTAAGATTTTAATGCCGGTGTTTCTCGGTCCATTATAACAATTGGAGTATTTAATTGGTGTAAAAGCGAATTTACTTCTTTTGCCTCATCGCCTTTATAGTCATCTGCAGGTGTATATAAGAGTCCAGCAATTCCGATTGATTGAAGTCTTCTTAAAATATCCTTATCATTTTTACCATCATCAGCAGTACTAAAACACGCCATTATTAAATTTCTTTTATCAAGTTCAGAACTTATCGTTTTTAAAATAGTTCCAAAGAAGAAATTATCAATATCTGGAATAACTACAGCAATAGTAGTACTGCTTTGCATTGACAGGTTTCTTGCATTGACCGAGGGAACAAACTTTCTTTTCTTTATAATTGTTTTTATATTTTTTAAAGTTACAGACTCTACAGTCTCAGGCTTATTAATAGCCCTAGAGACCGTAGCTTTTGAAACTCCTGCTTCTTTTGCAATGTCGCTAATCGTGTATCTTGAATTTTTCATCAAAATCAATCCTTATTCAACATAATGGCAAATAATTTACATTTCCCCTGTTCTCCATAAAGACTAATCATCTTTTTGAATTCTAGAGTTTTTATTTTCTTGTGGCAAAATAATATCCACCGTTTGTAAAATCTACTTGGACATCTGAATAAACCAAAATTCATGGCATGATCCTTGATATAATGTAAATCATAGAACCTACATCTACTAAGGAGAATCACCATCATGGGCTGCTCTCATTCTACCACGCTGCTCATATAAAGGGAATGCAAGGAAAAAATGGAATTTTTGACCACAATCCGGACAAAGGGAGAAAATTACCCATTCAAACTAGGACTTCGGATTTCAAGCGACCTTCGAATTAGTGCTTAACTTTCATTAATTGCATTTACAAGCTTTTCATCTGGAATTATTATATAGTCCAAATCCCCAAAATTCATTAATGTTCTTCTTCCGAAGGACTATTCTAAATTTGCATGGTAAGACCAGATATCATTCATGTCAATATGATTGCGACTAATTAACATACATGCTGTTGTGTCTCCAAACAGCAATAGAGTCTGTTCAAAAAGAGAGGTCATGGGTTGTTTAGAATCTATTTCATCTGGTCGTTTTGCTCTGCTTTTAACAGGTATTCTAATAAATAAATCCTCATAAGCACTCATGCTACTCTTCGGATTACTTCCAATATGAATAATTGTAGCATGAAATGCCTTAGCTCTCCTGGCAATGCCTAGGGGAACAATGGTTTCTCCGCTACCGGACCCTACAATCAGAACATCTTTTTCAGTTATCGCTGGTTCCGTAGTTTCTCCAACAACAACTACCTTAATTCCAAGATGAGCATATCTTTTTGCGATGCATTCTAGTGCTAATTTAACTCTTCCGACGCCAATAAAAAAGACCTTTTCTGCTTGTGAAATAAGCCGAATATATTCTTCCACCTCGTCTTCTTGGACTGATGAAAGAGCTTTACTAACTTCATCAACAATCATTTGTTCTGTTTTTTTATATTCTCCCATTTTGTATTGGATTCCTTTTCAAAAAATCAATTGTTTCCTCATAAGATGGAATTGATGGAAGTCCACCCTTCCTAGTTACACAAAGGGCTGCAGCTGCTTGTCCAAACTCAATGGATTCTTCAATATTTCGATCACGACAAAATGCGGCTGCAAATGCAGCTCCAAATGTATCACCAGCTGCAGTTGTATCTATTGCATTTACTGAAAAACTCGGAAATATTTTTCCCTGGTTTCCATCAAATAAATAAACACCTTTACCGCCTAGTTTCATTAAGATATATTTTGGATTTGTTCGCTTATATAAGTATTTGGCAGCTGATTCGATTTTTTCATATGTATTCGGTAAAATTCCTGTTAGTGCATACGTTTCAATCTCATTGGGTGAAATAATAAAGATTCCTTTAAAATGCTCTAATGGAATATGCATTGCCGGACCTGCATCTAAAAAAACCGGTATATGATATTTTTTAGAAATATCATATACCTTGCAAACTGTTTCAAAGGGCATTTCTAATTGCATCATTATCATCTGAAAATGTCGGTCGGCAAGAGCCTTTTCAAAATCAGTTGTATTTAGTTTCATATTCGCTCCGAGAGAATTAACAGAAAAATATTTCCCTTCCGGACCGATATTCATGGTTGAAATTCCTGTATGCGAATTTGTATCGATATGAACATAATCTGTTACAACATTGTTATCATGCATTCCATTTAGGATAAGTTTTCCATTATAATCTTTCCCAATCCTTCCAACCAAATAAGTTTTAAGACTCATTTTTGCCGCAGCTATAGCCTGGTTAGCTCCTTTTCCACCTACCGTGATTTCATAATTGGCTCCCAATAGCGACTCTCCCCATTGCGGAAGTTTCTTTATCCCATGGATATCCAAGTCTACATTCATACTACCAATGACAAGTATGTTAGGTGCCCCTTGCATGAATTACCCCTCCAATTTCTCAGCAGCACATCGATCTATGTCCAGTCCGTTTATGTACCTTGAGTAAAAGTTATGAAAACACTCCTGTACCATTCGATCAGGCGTCTCAGTAATAATCTCATTATCCCTAAATACCACTTTATCCAGCCAATCTTCAAATTTCCATTTTGAAGATTCGAATAAATAGCCTGCAAGAACAGCAATTCCCCAAGCACCTCCTACTTGTGCCGTTTTCATAACTGACACGGGAGTATCAAGAATAGACGCAAGTATCGTCTGTACAACAATGGGTGTTTTAAACATTCCACCATGAGCAAGCACATGATCAAAATGGAGGTCTTCGTCTTTCAAAATATTCATCCCGATATGAAGGCCCACTAAAGAGGAAAACAACTGCGCACACATAAAATTAGAGAGATTTAAAGTTCCATTCACTGTCCGTGTTGTCAGCGGACGGCCGTCAGCCATTTTAATGATCGGTTCCCCGGATAAGAAATTATAATTAACAATCCCCCCACATTCCTTGTCCGCTTTAAGTGCACTCTGAAACAAGATTGAATAAATTTCATCGGTTGAAATTGTAAATCCAGCTGCTCTTGCAAATTCTATAAAAAGACCAACCCAGGCATTTAAGTCAGTTGTACAATGATTGCAATGAACATTTGCCACTAAAATTCCAGTCGGTGTTGCATTTAAATCAATTTCTTTATAGGATCTTGAAAGGGGATGTTCCAAAACAAGAATTGAAAAGGCAGATGTGCCAGCAGAAACATTGCCTGTCCGGCTTTTAACCGTATTGGTAGCAACCATTCCGGTAGACGCGTCACCTTCTGGAGGGCAGAATAAGCTTCCTGGTTCAAGATCTCCCTCTGGATCAATTAGTCTTGCTCCTTCAGCAGTCAGATACCCAGCTCTCTCTCCAGCAAGAAGAATCTTTGGAAGGATCTCGTTTAATCTCCATGGGAATTTCTTTTGACAAATCAGTGCATCAAACTGCTCCATCATCCATTTATCAAATTGCTTTTCCACTATATTAAGTGGAAACATTCCCGAAGCATCACCAATTCCGATAACTTTGTGCCCAGTTAATTGCCAATGAACATACCCCGCAAGCGTTGTCATATAACGGATATCAGAGACATAACTTTCATTATTAAGTATTGCCTGATATAATTGGGCAATACTCCATCTCAGTGGAATGTGATATTTAAATACCTTACTCAAGATATCCGAAGCCTCTGATGTTGTCGTATCTCGCCAGGTATGAAATGGCGTAAGCTGAACTCCCTCATTATTAAAAACGAGATATCCATGCATCATCCCACTTATGCCAATGACATTTATTTTTTTTAATACCTGACCTTTTGTCTTGTAATAATCTCTTTTCAGTTCCAAATATGCGTGTTGCAGCCCATTCCAAACTTCACTTAAGTTATAGGACCAGTGCCCTTGTTCTATATGACTTTGCCATTCAAAACTTCCTTCAGACAAAATATTTTGATCTTGATCGATCAGTACCGCTTTTATGTTTGTTGATCCAAATTCGACACCTAGCGATAGATATCGGTTCGCCATGCTTCTTACCCCATCATTCCAAATTAGCGTGCAATTTGAACATCTCATTCTCATTTATGTTCAATGCAGTCATCAAATAGCGAATAATCACATCACAGATCAGCCAAGTCATCTGCTCAAACGCATTCCCCATTGGCTGGATTGTTCGACAGGTATCCTTCAAATTGCTCTTTGGAGTTGCCCCGGGAACTGCAATGATATAATCGGCTATCTTACCAATTATCGAGTTGGGATGAATAGTAATAAGCAAAACGCTAGCTCCCATTTTTTTAGCTTTTTGTGCCATAACGACAAGACTATCCGTTTCACCAGAACCTGATCCAATAATCAGTAAATCGCTTTCTCCTATTCCCGGTGTCGTAGGTTCGCCTACAAAATAGGCAGTTAACTTCAGGTGCATCAGGCGGTTAGAAAAGGCCCTCATAACAAATCCTGTCCGTCCAGCTCCTGCCACAAAAACTCTCCTGACACCTTTAATTAATTTACAAGCCTCATTTATTTCATCATCATTTACGAAATCCGTGTTGTGATCCAATTCTTTTATAATATTCTTTAAATATGCTGATTGTCTCATCAATAATCACCTTCACTTATCGCTTTCTTAATTGCCTTTGCCTCCGTCACCGGATCAGACGCATGGGTAATCCCTCCACCTACGACAAGAATATCTGGATTTTCCCGAAAGTAGTCATATACCGTCCTAGAATTGATGCCACCAGCCACTGATACCATTGCCTGATTTGAGACTTTTTTTATTCTTTTTAAGCTTTCAAGCGGTGTTAGTCCCCCTCTCTGCTGGTCTACACCTACATGTACAGCTATGCCCTTTATCCCCAATTTTTCTAACTCTTTAGTTCTTTTCCCCTCATCTGATACGCAAATAAAGTCAGCAAAAACAATCTTACGAAACTCTTGAGCAGCTTTAACACATCCGCTGATTGTATCATTATCCGAAAGTGCCAGCACGGTCGTATATGATGCCCCAGATTCAAAAGCTAATGAAGTTTCAAAATAACCATCATCCACCACTTTAAGATCAGCAAGAATTTCCTTTTTGGGAAATTCTTGCTTTAATTTTCTCACACAATTCATGCCCTCACGGTAAATAAAAGGTGTACCTGCTTCGATAATATCAATACTGTCATAGATTTTATCAATTAAGTAAAGTGCTTCATCTAGCTTAAGCTCATCAAGGGCTACCTGTAATTTCACGGTTCTTTTCTCCTACCTCAAATTTCAAATACATGGCGCACAAACTCACATGCATGCCTTGCGTCATCATCTAACCGTTCTTCCGAAGTATCAGGAATCAAATTTCTCCAGACTTTTACTTCTCTGCCGACCGTTCCTCCCGACATTACAAAAGGTTCCATAACCGCAGCATGCTGATAATTAATGTCTCTTAAAGCCTGCCCTATTTCCGCCCATGGCATGGTTCCTTTTCCCGGAACTTTCCTATTTCTTTCACCTAAATGAAGGTGAACTAACTTATTACCAGCTTTTCGAATTGCAGCTCCAAGATTATCTTCCTCTATATTCATATGATAGGTATCCAGCATTATCCCAACATGATCGCTTCCAACAGCGTCCACATACTCAACTCCTTCATCGCAGGTATTGAGCAGATAACCTTCAAATCTGTTGAGGATTTCCATTCCAAGTGTTATGTCATATCTCTCAGCATATTTCGAAAGGATTCTCATATTTTTAATCGAAGTTTCCAAATCTCTTTCTTTATTAATATCTTTTGAAAAGTCAACTGGCCAATAAGAATAAAGACCACCACCTAAAAGGTGAATGTCCATTAAGTGGAGTTTTCTCAGCGTTTCTTTAAAAAATTCAATTGCATACTTCTGGACTTCAGGATCTGGAGAACTAATATTCTCAGAAGGCTGTGGTCCGTACCCTGCAGTAAGTGTTACGCCCTTATCTTTAGCATATTTCCCAATTTCAATTAATTGCTCATCTGTTGTATAGTCCTTTTTAAATGCTCCGCAAGAAACTTCGAGAATATCAAAGCCAAGGTTCTTCACCTTATCGATATATTTAAAGTAGTCCCCTGTCCATTCTTTTTCCCAGTATGCAAAATAGATTCCGTATTTCATATGTTCTCCTTTATGACTGCTTTGAAAGTTTTGCTGCCTTGTGATGATCAAAATAATAATTTGTTATCAGTACACCAATCAACGCGACTCCCCAAATCATATCTCTATAGTAATTACTAATGTTCGGAAATGTATTAAGATATGCCGACAGTAACTGCAAAATAAAAACAGCAACCGCAATACCTGGGATTGATCCGAAACCTCCATCTGGATTCAAGCCACCAAGTACTGACATCAAAATGCACTGCATGGTATAACTCGTACCAAAGTCTGCTTTTGCGGAGTTAATTCTTGCCAAAGAGAGAATCCCTGCAATTCCGCACAATACTCCAGACATTAAATAGGTTTTAACAAGGATGCGCTTTGTCGCGATCCCGGCGAAAATAGAACATCTTTCATTTGTTCCAACAAAGAATATCTTTCTTCCGAAAGACGTTGTCGTCATTATAAAAGTGACGACGATAACAACTGCTAAAAAGATCAGAAACGGCACCGGGATTCCAACCACATTTGTTGTGCCCATCTTCGAAAGCCCATCATTTCCGTTGACTGTACTTCCATCGGACAGAACAATGCCTATTCCCTGAAACACTTGGTATGATCCGAGTGTTGCTAGCATCGCTGGAATCTTAAGATAAGAAACTAAAAAACCATTAAACGCTCCACATGCTGCACCCACAATAATTCCAAAGATAACCCCAAGCGCAACATTGCCACTCATATTCTGCATCACTAATGCAGCAGTGATGCCAGATAGATTAGCAATGTAAACACATGACAAATCAATACCTCCAGAGATCATGCAAATGCCGCATCCAATTGCCATCAAACCAACTTCAGACATCTGCCGAAATATAGTTTGAAAAATATTTAATCGCAGCATTTGGCGGCTCTTGGTTATCGCCATAATAACAAACATTACAACAAGCAACGCGATGAGTCTGGACACATGTTCATCAAGTTTTATCTTTCTTTTTGAGTTCATGACTTCTCCTCCGCCTTCTTGTTCTTATTCCATCTGGACGTGAGATATGTTTGCAGTGCAGGAATTGCCGTACCGAGAATGATAATTGCACCTATAAACACTTTCTGCCAATTAATGTTAATTCCAACAAGAATCAAACTGTTGGTAACCATTGCGAGAAGTAAGGTTCCCCCAATACAGCCTCTAAGTGTTCCCACTCCTCCTGTAAGACGCGTTCCGCCAAGGACAATCGCCGCAATAACAACCATTTCTCCTCCGGCATATTCTGTGGGAAGATACTTATTCGACATTACCGCATAACTCATTCCCGCAATCGCAGCAACTGCTCCATTGATAGTAAAAATCCCAAACCGAATTGCCTTAACATTAAAGCCAGCTCTTTCAGCAGCAATTTCATCTCCACCAATAGCGTATACGCCTCTTCCAATCATCGTATAATTCAATACAAAATAGGCAACTGCATATAAGATAATTAAAAGGACAAAGGTATATGGCATTGAAGATCCAAGTCCTGTCTTCGCATTCTTTACTGTAAACAATGCTCCTTGGGCATATTTAGAAAGAGGCTCCGGTAGATCCATTCTTTCAGCCTGGAAAGTGCCCAAAAGAATTCCACTAAAAATTGAAGATGTTCCTAGAGTTACTATCAAAGCTGGGAATCTATATTTAACAATAATGAAGCCATTTAAGGAACCCATAAGAGCACCAAAGACCATTGCTATCAAGTACACTACAATCCACGATCCTTTAAATCCAGTTTTATATGTAATCATGATTGCAATATAGCTACTAAGAGCTCCAATCAAGGGAAAAGAAACATCTGGTCCCGTACTGACGAAAGCAAGGTAAGCGCAGATAGCTCCCATTGCTGGATAAATCATAGATCTAATAATATCTACAATATTATTATTTGTAAAAAACTGACCCGATCGAGCTTGAATAATCAAAGAAAGTGCGACTATGATCATCAAAACCCAAAATTCAGTTTCCTTTGGTATTTTTGCAAATCTTTTTTTCATCATGTAGCATTCTCCTTTTAAAGAGCAGCTTGTGTAAGGTTAAATATCGTCAGTTCATCTTTACCAAGTGTTCCTGTAACTCTTCCTTTTTTCATAACAATAGCATTGTCACACAAAGCGCTAACTTCAGAGATATCATCCGAAACCACTATAATAGCCATCCCCTGTGCAGCGAGTTTTTTCAGGAGTCGATGAATATCATACTTTGCACCAATATCGACACCTACCGTTGGACCATTAAGGATCAGAATATCCGGATGACCGGAAAGCCATTTTGCAAGTACAACCTTCTGCTGGTTTCCACCTGATAAGGTACTTGCCGGTAGAGAAGTATCTTTTGTTGCTACCTCAAGTTCTTTTACCCAATAATCCCCTTCCCTCTCTACATCTTTTTTCTTAAAAATACCAAACTTATTTGAAAAAGCATCCAGACGCGTCACCATAACGTTTTCCTGAATAGACCGTGGCAGGAATAAACCTTCTGTTAATCGGTCTTCAGGGACCAAGGCGATCTTCAGTTTTTCCGCATCCGAGACATTCTTCATGGAAACTTCTTTATTATTAATAAGAATCTTTCCTCCAGTAGGTTTGTTTAATCCGAATAATGTCAGAGATAACTCTGTTCTTCCTGATCCCAACTGCCCTGTTATCCCAAGTATTTCTCCCTTATGCAGCCTAAAATTGACATTCTCAAACCCATTGGCAGATAAATGCTTTGTTTCAAGTATAACCTGATCACTAATTCTATCTTTTTTATCATCTACCTTCTCATCTTCAAAGTGCCGACCAGTCATATAGTATGTAAATTTATCTTCGGTCATTTCTGATGTCGGGCAGGAAATAACATTTTCCCCACTTCTGAGAATGGTGATGCTGTCAGATATTTCAAACACTTCGTCCAGCTTATGTGAAACAAACAGGATCGTCATACCCTTCTTCTTCAACTCAGTAATGATCTGAAATAATCTTTCAATCTCTGCCGTTGTCAAAGCTGTCGTTGGCTCGTCCATGATAATTAATTTGGCGTTATCAAGAAGGGCTCTAGATATTGCGATTAACTGCTTATCAGCAACTGGTAGTTTTTCAACCAATGCATCCAGATCAACTTTGAAATTGATTTTTGAGACTGCCTCTTCCGCAATTTCTCGAATTTTTTTCTTGTTGACAAACCTCCCTCCATTAGCAAGAACCTGGTTAAATGCCAGATTTTCCATAACCGTAAGATTTGGGAAAACCGAAAAATCCTGATAAATCACCTGAATTCCGGCTTTGATTGCTTCCGCCGGTGTCATATGTGAATACTTCATATCATCAACCATTATCGATCCAGAATCTGGCTTATAAAATCCGGAAATAACTTTAATAATGGTCGATTTTCCGCATCCATTTTCTCCAGCTAAGCAGTGTATTTCTCCTTTTTTAATTGTGAGGTCTACCCCTTTTAAAGCATGGACACCTCCGAACGACTTCTTAATTTCTTTAACGGATAATAAATTATTCATTATAACTCCATTCTTAGTCATAAAAAGCACACCGCATTTGGAAGTGGTGTGCTTTTGTTTCATGAGCAAACAAGATTAGAAATCATAATTGTCAACTGTATCAGGAGTAATGACCAGTTCTGCATTTCCAATCAGAGTTCTATTCGTACCTTTATTCAGACTCATTGATTCATAGCCATCAATGCCTGCATTGTAGCCGTCACCATCTCCAATGTCCTCACCTGCCAGGATATCAGAAGCCAGCTTGCACATTACATACCCGGATAATTCAGGATCCCAGAGCAGAAGTGTATCAATTGTCCCCTTTTTCATATATGGCTTAAATTCGTTTGGCGTACCAACACCAACTACATGAACATCAAGTCCAAGTTCCTCAACTGCTTTTGCGATACCCGGGCAATCAGTGGAAGCAACGCCTGTGAATCCCTTTAAATCCGGATTCGCCTTTAAAACTTCCTTAGCTCTTTGATAAGCAGTATCCATTGATTCCTCAGATTCAGCAGTAGGAATCTTTTCGCCATTAATCAGCTGCATCTTTGGATACTTGGCTTTCTGTTGTTTCAACTGTGCATTCGCATATTCCATATGAGTGGTAGAGGTCGTATAGGCAACCATTTCACCGTACTTGCCCTCTTCACCCATAGCTTTAGCCAGTTCATCCATGATTGCCGCTCCAAAAGCGTCAGCCGTAAAAGCCTCAATATCAAACAATGTATTCTTCAGATTAGAAGCTTCATGTGAAACTACGACGATCCCCGCATCCATAGCTCTCTTAAGAGAAGACTCCAAAGCACCAGGATCAATCGGAACTACACAGATCGCATCCACGCCCTGATCAATCATCTGGTCCACGACTTCTACCTGAGAAGCTGCATCGGCATTTGCAGGTCCTTTCTGAATAACATTGATGGAGTTTTCTTTGCCAAACTTATCTACTCCAATTTTCATGCGCTTAAACCAAGCGGCAGTGTTATCCTTTGTTACAACTGCAATTGTCCATTCAGATTTGTCTTTTTTTGTTTTATACTTTGAAGCGTCAAAAACTCCGCTAGAAGAGGCTGTCGTCGCTGCGGAGCCAGCTTCCGAAGAAACTGCTTCTTTTGTTGAGACATCCGTGCTGCTCGTTGCCGAAGAAGAACTTCCGCATCCAGCCAAAAGTCCCACTGACATCACTGCAGCAAGTGCAATAGACATTAACTTTTTCTTCATATCAAATCCTCCTTTTTGTTTCGCCATTATAAAGCTCAAATTCAACTATGTCTTTATCATTCACTTTTGTAACCGGTTACATTAAAATCACCATAGTAGTAAATTTATATTTTGTCAATTATTTTTGTATTTGTCTTCCACATTTCATGACTTTTCACATTATTTTTCAATATTAATTGTGTATATTTTATAGATATTATCATTTTAATCACTAAAGATATTCTCTAATTGACAAACAGTAATTTTCCGAGTTAAATGATGAATGTAACCGGTTTATAAACAATTGTGAGGTGTAGAGATGTATCGATTATTGTTAGACACAGCAAATATAATAAAAGCAAAAAACACGATGGATTACTTGAATATTTCTGGAATTACAACGAATCCAACAATTTTATCTCGTGAGCCAGGAAATTTTTGGGATATTCTCAAATCGCTTCGAGATCTTATTCTGGATAAAGAACTTCATGTTCAAGTAACTGCTGATCATTATGATGATATGCTCAAAGAAGCCGATGTTATTGTTAATAAACTTGGTCAGGATACCTTTATTAAGGTACCAGTAAATACCGAAGGGCTTAGAGCCATTTACGAAATGAAGAAACAGAATTACAAGGTTACAGCAACAGCAGTTTATATGCCCCAACAAGCAATACTTGCTGCTTTTCAGGGTGCTGATTATATTGCTCCTTACTATAATCGAATCGACAACATTAACGCAGGTGGTTTAAATGTTATTCAACAAATAGCTGAAATTTATAAAAAACACAGTGTGAATACAAAAATTCTCGCAGCAAGCTTTCGAAATACTCAGCAGATTATGAGCGCTATTGCCTGTGGCGCAGACGCTGTGACTGCTGATCCACGCCTTTACAATAAGATGGTTGATAGTGCCTTAATTAAGGACGCTGTGCGTGAATTCAAAGTGGATTGGATAAACACTTACGGTAACTGTTCCATCAATACGATTACAAACTAAATATCAATACTTTCAATGCCTATACCAAGTAAAAAACAAAAGGAGGTCCACAATGAAAAATCCTAATGTAAAGCATATTATTATAGGTGGTGACCCGGGTGGATATACTCTCAAGAATGCGGTTCGTGACCATTTAATTGAGGAAGGCTACAACGTAACTGATATAGATCCTGACAATCCAAATCTGTTCCAAGATGTTGCAAAAAAAGTAGCTTCCGGAGTTCAATCAGGTAAATATGATCGGGGTATTGCCATGTGCGGCACTGGAATGGGGGTTAGTATCATCTGTAATAAACATCGAGGGGTATATGCCGCACTATGTGAAAGCGAATACCAGGCTCGGAGATCAAAACAGGTAAACAATACAAATGTTTTATGCATGGGCGGATTTATTATTGGAAATGAAATGGGAAAGGTTATGGCTGATGCATGGCTTGAGCAGAATTATATGGAAGGTCTCGATGAAGAAACTGCTAAAACTGTTGAGCATGAATTTGATCAGCTCGTAGATTTTGAAAAAATAGTCTATTAAAGGAGTGTAATTCATGACAAAGTATGACTCTTCGATCGATAAAATTCTGGATATTGAGATAGATGACATTCTATCAGTAAAAAAAACTCTAAACAGAAATGTGGCAAAACAGATCATTGATCTTCTAATCATGGTAAAACCTAATGGGCGTAAAATTATCACATCAGGGTGTGGAACGTCAGGAACCTTAGCACATCGAGTTTCTCATACTTTAAGTGTTGTTGAAATCCCCTCTTTTTTTCTTTCTCCTGCTGATGCGGTTCATGGTGGTGCGGGCAGTATACAAAAAGATGATGTTGTAATCCTCTTTTCTAAGGGAGGTAACACCGAAGAAATTCTGAATTTTCTGCCAATATGTAAAGATAAACAAGCTATTATAATCGGAGTTTCCCAAAATGATGACTCTGTTCTTGCAAAGCATTCAAACATATACTTTAAATTACTAGCTGAACATGAAGCTGACCAATGGGATATGTGTGCGTCTGCTAGCTGCAATATGATTGCAGCAGTATGGGATGCTTTAGCATTTACGGCGGTACAATATACCCGATATACAAAGGATGATTTAAAATTAATTCATAGTGGCGGAAAGGTTGGCGAAATGTTGAAATGAATAGATGAACTGCAGAAAGAAGCTTATAGTATCTGTTATCTTAGGGATCGATTTTAGCACTATATTTTATAAAACTAGGAAAGACAATGAACACTTCTATACCACCCGCCTATTTATTCCTTTAGGGATTTTTTTATACGTGCGCCACCGGGTGCACGTATAAAAAAAGGACCACACTTTCGTGTGATCCTTACGAGGCGACACCCAGAATCGAACTGGGGATAAGGGTTTTGCAGACCCGTGCCTTACCGCTTGGCCATGTCGCCATATGACCCCTAGCAGATTCGGACTGCTGTTACCGCCGTGAAAGGGCGATGTCTTAACCGCTTGACCAAGGGGCC
>AUXO015962348.1_pt1 | contig 14828 bp, 5 predicted proteins | sample 768731 | NCBI WGS metagenome assembly AUXO01 (sample SAMN02715735, study PRJNA202380) | gut metagenome | biome: sheep rumen | host: Ovis aries | place: New Zealand: Palmerston North | reverse complement strand
TTTTTCATAACACATTTGTTTCTAAAATCAATTGCTTTATCAATTTCTTCAAAAATACCAAATATTTGCATTTCACCATCAATTTCGTTTCTTACAATGTAATCGCCATCTATATAATACACAAATTCATCCACCTTTTCTTCTGAAGAATCAGGTACTTTCCAATCATTTTCAACTAAATATTCATAATATTCTTTAGCTCCTTCATACGTATCGAAAGAACCATAATATTGCTTATCACCATTTTCCACATTTAAAACAATATATCTGTCTTTTATTTTTCTAATATTATGAAGTCTTTTGTCTGCTAGAAAATTTTCTGGAAATATATTTAAATCCCAATCATTTTCAATTAATAAATCCCTATATTTTATTGCTTCTTCTAAAGTTTTAAACGTTCCAATATATCTTTGTTTACCTTCTAAGAACTTGCTTATTTTGAAGACACCATCGTGGAATATTATATATTTTCCATATTTACCTTTTTTTCCAGGAAGTGGAATGTCATCAAATTCTAATCCCCAATTATCAGCAACTAATTCATCTCTTCTTTTCATCGCATCCTCTAACTTTTCAAAAGAACCATAATATTTTGATTTACCATTTGTTGTTTTATATATTAAGAATTTATTTCGAACTTTCTTAATAAATTTAGTATTTTGACTTTTTTCTCCATTTTCTGAATTATCTTTACTTAATATCTGATGATTCTCATTATCTTCTTTTTTACTAGGTTCTTGTTCCGAGAAATCATTATATTCAAAATTTATTGGTGCTACATCAACACACACTGGATTTGCAGGACGTATTTCACCAAAATTATCTTTTAAATGACCATGAACAATACATTGTCCTTTATTTAATTTAGACAATTTTTGTTCCCAATGTTTTTTAGCAGAACTATCCTTTGTTAAATTACTTGCAACATCTGAAATAGAATTATCTGTAGGATGGAAATATATTTTTTCACTTGCATTTCCTAGTGTATTAATTTCTTCAGTTTTCATGCTCCCTTTAAGGAATTGTGTTGCGAACCATCCAGACCAACCGAATTTTCTACCTTCTTTTAATATTTTATTACATGGCGAATCATTACTGCTAAAATCAAGATTTTGTGCTTCATCTAATACAACAATAAATGGATGTTTTTCATCCCCTGAATTTTTTTTATAATTCCATAAATCCCTTAATATAAATTCTGTGATAACCATTTGAATATCCTTAGAGATACCAGTCAATTGGATGATTCTTATTTTTCCATCCATTTTATCAAGACAAGACCAGTCAAAATCTTCTGATTTAAAAGGATTAATATCTAATAGTTGTGTTATTTTATTTAATGCACTTTTAGCTTCAGGAGTATCCCTTCTCATTAACTCTTCTTTAAATTTAGTTAAATCCATATCATCCCCATATTTTCTAATACCATCAAGTGCAGCATTATAAATTGCTGGTTGTTGTTGATTACCAAATTTATAAACAGAATTGATTACATCTTTAAATCTAGTTGCAACTAAAACTTCATCCTCAGGAACAAATTCATCATCATCAATCTCAACAGAATACCTTTTAAAAGGATTCAAAGGAAATTTATTAAGGAATACATAATATTGTTCAATTTTATCTTCCATTGAATTTTTAAAATCTGGCTCTAATTTAGATTTTTTAAATCCATCCGTATAATCTATAATAATACTAGGAATTCCCTGTTTTGATAATTCTTTCAACATTTTTTGAATGAAATAACTTTTACCATACCCTGAAGCACCTTGAATTAATAAATGCCTATTATTTATTTTAGAACTACCAAATTCCCAATATACTTCATGAGTTGAACCTTCAGAAGTACCAATTAATCCTCTAACCTCTTCTAAATCCAGATTTTTATTCAAATCATCGGATTGAGTTTCTTTAGAATGAACATGTTTTGTTGATTTATCTTTAGAACCATTATTTTCATCTATATTATCAGGCAGATCTCCTTTTACAGCCCCCATATCTACTAATTCATCCAAATTTTCTGAATCTTCCCCTAAAATAGCATTTCTGTCGTTTCCCTGATTATCTAAATAATCGTCCTGTTGTTCAAGTAGTTCTTCTTCTTCAACCAAATCATCAGTATCTGAATCCTCATCTAATCCATCATTAAACTCATCATTATAATCTTCATCAAAACCATCAACAGAATCATCATATGAATCTTCAGTTCCATCATCATCTAAATCATTATCCCACGCATCATCAAGGAAAGGTGATGTTTGGCATGGAATTTGTTCTAAATTAACATGTGACAACAAATCTTCTACAGGAAAATCCATATTACCCGATTGAATATCAGAACATAATTCATTAAGAGGTTTTGCCAAACAATTGAAAGCAAATTCCTCCGGAAGGGTTATAATTTGTATATTTTCCTCATGTTCAATAGATTGGAAATCACATGAAGATTTAAAGGAGAATAAAGAACTTTTTCCAATAAATTCTTCTAAAGCATAATTTATAGTATATTCATTATTTAATAATTTAGATTTGTATTTTCCAATTCTTTTGAAATTTTTTTCTTCCCAAATTTCATTTACTGATATTTTTTGTTGATTAGATAAAAATAACTCAATAAAGAAATTTTTAAAGAATTTATTTACAAATTCACAACTATTATCATTGAACAATTTATATAATAATTTATAAGTTTCTTTAAGTTGTTTTTTTCCTTTTTTAATTACATTACTTTCATTTAAACCTATTTTAACTTCAATAGGATGATATATTACTTCTAAATTATTTTCATCATTTATTTTTAATCCTATTAACAACAAATCGTCACTATATGAACCTTGTTTAACGAAAACGGATATTGGTCCTTTTGCTTTATCCAATTTTAGATTTTTGGTGATTCTCAAAATTTCTTCAAGAGAAATTGGAATCCATACAATATCTTCATGATTAAATAATGCTAAAGCGTATTTTACTGCGGCAATTATGCTGAACTTTTCGCGATCATACTCACCGGAAGATGAAACTATTTTAAGCAACCATTCACCATTAATAGAATTAAACATTCGAATAACAGTATTTAACTCAACTGGAGATATTTCAATTTCTTTTTCTTTTAAAAATCTCATTATAGCTTCTTCATATTGTGGTGATTTATTAGTAACTGTAATTGTATCATATTTATTGGAAGAAGTATATTGATCACTATAATGAATAATTATCAAATTATTATCAGAATTATCAAAATATTCTATTCCAAAAGGGGGCTCTATAAAAGTTACCCAATGAGACTTAGCATATAACTCTTCAATATTTTCATCATTTAATGTAATTGAAGTCACAATAGATTTATTTTTTGAGTACGGATTTTTTCCACCTTTTTTGCTGTTTTCAATTAATTCATTAATATTTATTGTTGAGTTTATTAACGAATTTTCTTTATTTAGAATGTTTTTTGTTCCAAAACCAGTTCTATAATCAGATGGTTTTTTAGTTGATGCAACAGTAGAAATCAAACCATTTAATGATATACCAGTTTCCATTTTATCCATATTTTCAGATACTGTTTCTACAGCAGAATTAACTTTATAAAAGGAAATGTGAGCATATTCTAATTCTGAATTTAACGAATTATGATAATAAGAAATATTATCCTGTACCATATGTAAAACATCTACTTCATCAAATAGATTAGAATTAATTTTAATTCCAAACATTTCATTAAACTTTTCTTTTGAATCACAATTATATAATGTTTCAAAACTACTTTTGTTAGAATCATTATAAATATTAATTTCAACAGGAATAACACTTTTTGTTTTTAGTTTATCCGGTAATCTATCCCTTATAAAACTAAATACACCTTTAACTACTTCCATATCATCTTTAATATTAATTAAATTAATTTTAATTGGAGCATTAGAATTAATTTCAAATAAATATGCAAAATGTTTTACAAATTGATTTAATTTTTCACTTACAACATTTGAAATAAAAGCATTTGTTGTTCCAATAGATACTTCATCATTTTTTTCATATATTAACCATTCATGAGCATCTTCTTGATGAATAGATCGATATAACTCATTTAAATCAGAGTATATATATGGAATTAAATTATTTGAAACTAAACGTTCTGCCAAATTATTGGATAATTCTTCACCCTCACATTCATTCATTATTTCTAATTGATAAGCAATATTTATTGGAGATAAACTAGAATACATGATTTTTTTATCATCATCAATACGTCCGAGTTTTATTAAATCTTTCTTATATCGCAAATCAGCTAACACATCATTTTCTTGAATTGTTAAAATCTCACGATTAAATACTTCTAAAAAATTTTCATACAATACCTTTAATTCATCATTTAAATACATTAAACTAGGTAAATTATCTTCAGGAGTATCATCATATGTTTTATAATAATTTATTATATCATTATATGCGTTAGTTAGTTCTTCACTATATTCAACGGGTACTTTTTTAATTTTTCCATCTATCTCTTTAATACCATAGAAAATATTATTTTCTATAATTTGACGCTCTAAATTCAAATAATCTCTAAAACTATGTTCAAGATTAATGCTATTAACTCCTTGAATAGCTTTTCCACCATTATACACAAAATTTTCTCTATTCTGCCTTTTTAAATTCCAAATAACTGCTGATTTTTTAGGAATAGGTTTTTTAGATTTTTCATTAATCATAATATTTAAAGAATTATCATTATATATCAATTCAAACGTGATAAATCCATCCTCCCATGCCGGAGAAGCTTCGGAAATTAAAATTGATTCCTCATCATATAAAAATATCTTTTCATTTTTATCTTCAATTCCAATTTCCTTTCTACTTTTCCCTATTCCGAAAATAACATCATCACTTTCTTCATCATTTGTTATAACCAATAATTTTTTTCTATAATTTATACTGTATCTAGATTTTATAGAATCAAAAACTTCTGGTGTACAATTTAAAACTAAAATATTGAAGATATAATGAGAATTATTTTCATCATTATGTTTATAAACAATTTGTTTAAATGTAGGTTCTGTTGGAGATATGTCAAATTTTACACTTAAATTTTGACCGGCACATCTAGTTGCACAATTAGAAGCATTTAACAAAAATTTACTATCAATTCCCTGATTAAATGAAAATTTAAATGAAACATTACTTACATTTTTATCATTAAACACGATAATTTGTCTTTTTCTTGTTCCTGATTTTGTTGGAGATAATGGTTTTTCCCAATAGGTTAAACCTTCAGGGGTTATTTTGTCAAATTTTTCTTCATAAATTAATGGTTCTTTAGTTCCTTTTTTTCTAAAATCTTCCACATCTTTATACTGATTTAAATACCAATCATCTGCTACTAATTTTTTAACACCTTTATCAGAATATTTTTTCTTTAATTCTTCTTCTACATCCCCATATTTTCTATAATTTTCAATTTCATCAAATAATGTATGGTTTTTTTCAAGTCTGGATTGCATTTTATGTGCATTGAATTTTTCTAAACTTTTATCTGGAAATAAACCCAATTCTTTTAAATCTTCCGAAGTTATATTTTCACTTTTTATAATAGATAAAATATTTTTATAATCCCAAATTGTTGTTTGAAATACATCTTCTTTAAGTTTATTAATAGAGAACTTGATAATTTCTTTATGTGCTTTAATCAAATTTTTAGATTTTTTTATTTCTTCTTCTAAATTTTCGGAAATATACTTAATATTTAATGGTTTTCCATTGTCTGCTAAGTTACCCATAGCATCTAAATTACTATCAATTGATTCATCAAATATTGCAAATAATGACGTATCTTTCCAAACACCTTCTTGTTTTGGCACTTCATTTCTTAAGGTAACTAAATAATTCTCACTTATTGTAGCACATTCCACAATAACTACCCTGATTCCGTCACAATTTATAGAAAATGTATTATATTCATCCCCTTTTTCATGTTGATACGTAAAATCTTCATATACGTTATTATTTATCCCATATTCCTTTATACTATTATATAATTCTTTTATTTGATCTTCTTCATCAAATTGTATAAAATAACGTTCTCCTTTTTCCAGATTATTTTTGGAAAAATAATCAAATATTTTATCTGAAAGGTAATTATAAAACTGGTCTGACATATTTTGCATCTCCACTATCACTTTTTTTATCTATTAAATTCAATTTTGTTAAGAAAGATTCGATTTCATCTTTAGAATATTTATCAAAATATAATCCTCTTTTTTCATATTCTTTAAATAACTGATGTAATTTTATTTTTTTATCTTTTACACAAAGTGCTGTGAGAGTAAGTAACATATCTCGTGTAATATTTAATACAAGACCATATCGACCGCGTCTTTTAGCAAAAAATTTTTTAGTTACTTCTTCCATATTTTTAGGATATCTTGATTTAATTTCTTTAACCACCCCTTTTTTATCATTTAAACTTTCAAAAAGAATATTTGTCAACTCTTCTAGTTCATTAGGAAGAAGAATATTTTCAAATCCTCTGACATATCTATAATCAGAAATCCATCTTTTAAGATATTTTATGACTTCCTGCTGTTCTTCGAGAGTTAACTCATTGTATTGTTTTTGGATATCACTTAAGAGGAATTGTTTTTCATTTCCAAAAAGAACATTTATTTGATCAACAACAGAGATTTTTGCAGGTAAATTATCTGTTTTACTCTTTAAAAAACGCCATCCATACCCATTTACAGATTTACGATTTTTACTTACACTTTCCCAATCTAATAAATAATATAATTCTTCTATACCCTCATCATATTCATGATAATCTTTATTTAATTTTAAAATTAATTGTGAAATATAAAAGAAATAATAGAACACAAAAATATTAGAAATACTATTAATTAAAAATTTTTTATGATTTATTGCAAATGTAATATCTTCATTAAATAAACATACTATATTATCTAAAACAGATTGATATTTAACTTCACTACGTTTATCCTCCAATTTAGTTATATTAGATAGTATTAAATTGATAATTGCATGATTTGATTTATTACTTTCAAAAAAGTTAACTAAATCATCGTTTTCTTGACAAAAAATATCTCTTAAAAATAATGCAATATCTTTTTCACCTACAGATTGTTTATTATTAGACAATGGAATATAAGAGAATAGGTAAGGATTTAATATGTTTAATTCATGATTAGCATTAAATAAATATTGTTGCAATAATTTTTCCAAATATTTGTCATTACCATTAGTTATTACAGATTTATTAGTAATCATATCTGATATGATTTGATTCATATCCAGATTATCCATCCATTTTTTATTTAACTCAATTCTTGTAAATTCACCAAGAATACTATTAAAACCATTATCAAATTTTACTCTTTCAGGTTCTCTTGTTTGAAAAGGAAGTAACGGTGAATTTTTAAAATTGTTGTGTTTTACTGTTCCTTCATCCCGTTTAAAATTCATTTGTTTTAATAATTTTTCATAATTTTGGGAATATTCCATAGTTTAACCTCCTTTTTCAAATATGAAAGTATCATAAGTTCCATCAAATTCATCTTCATCATATTCAAATGTAAAATCAACATCGAGTTCCGTATTTTTAATAAATAAATAATCTGATGATGATTGATTAATTAAAGCATTGATAAATTCTTCAAATAGAATTAATTTTTCTTTTTCTACGTTGTTTGGTTTATATCCATCTTTTAATTTACAAATTGCAGAGTATAACGGATAATCTACTTCTAATGGAACTTTTTCTTTATTTGGATGTACTGAAAAATATATTTTTATTGATGTTTTGAATCTGTTTGATAATTCATCACCTACAATCTCAAAATAATCATTATGTGGTTTAAGTTTTAATTCTTTTGAAACTTTAAAACTTTCTAACTCATCAATACATATATAATCTTTTTTAATTGATCCTTTTAATTCAAAGATAGCTTTTTTTATATCTGCAAATAATGAATTATATCCACTACGATTTTGGGCATTATAGAAATACAAATATTTTAAGTAATTTATGTAATTATCTTCAATAAAACACTGTTTAAACTCATTTTTTCCATAGAAAACAGCTAATCTAATTAATGTTATTATTAGAGTTAGTTTTCCAGAATAACTACATTCTGATAAATCTGAATAATACTCAAAATAATCATTAAATATTTCTAATTTTGCTGTATTGAAATATTCTTGAATAATTTTTGATAAATCTGATGTAATGTTAAATTTTATGATAAATTCATCAAGTTGCTCATTTCTTACTTTTGTTGGATCATAATATGATACGAAAGTTAATAATTTTGATCTACCCGTATTATTAAATAACATGTTAGGAAGTAAATAATCCACAAAATCATCAATACTATCTTCTTTGGAATAATTTATTATTTCGGAAGGTACTAACAATTCATAAATCGTATTAAATAAGTCTCTTGTTGAGATTATTTTTTTCTGTTCTACGAAAACACGTATAATATACTCCACTAATACTTGTTGTAATTCTTCATCACATAACATTTCATAATTATAAATGATAGGACTATTAATGTCGTTATCTTTATCCATTAAATATGCCCTATAAAAAGGATTATTTAATTTATCCGGTGATGTAATTTTGTTTAATAATGAAAATATATAATTTGAAGAAACATAATTTGTGTCGGAATCTCCATTTAATTCAAAAAGATTATAATCCGTGAAAGTAATGAAACTTACCTTATCTTGAATAATATTATGGGAAATAATATCTGAATCAAAAAGGTTTGCGTTTTCAATAATTTGTTTAAGTTTAGTATATTCATTATTACAATAATCTGAATCTAAAAAGTTATTTAAAACACCTAAATTAATGGCTAATATAAATTTTTCAGAAGAATTATCTATATTCTCATCATTAAATGAAATTAATTCATTTGCCAAAGTTTCTACTTCATTTTTAGTCGTATAATAACTTTGAGTAGCATCACCATTAATATTAAACTTATTATATAATTCAGGATAATGAGTTTTTGTATAAGCTAATAAATGTGATTTACCATCACCTACATTACCACAAAGCATGATTAAATGAGATGAATCTTCATTTACAACTCTTTTGAGTTCATCGATGAATTCTCTTTGAATGCTTCTTTCAACATGAATATATTTTTTAAAATCATTTAAATTTTCTTCATTTTCTACTGATTGACTTGAAGATATATTTAATTTAGATAATTCATTTAATAAATAACTATTATGGTTTAAATTAAAAGGATAATTCAATAAATTATCATTCTCATGAAGAATAGTAGTTCTTTGTTCTCCTTTCCCTTCTTTGAATTTTTCAACTTCTCTTTTTAATTTTTCTATTTCATCTTCATCAGGTGGAGTTATAGTATCAGAACCTTTATCTTCCCCATTTTCACCTTGTTTAGAAGAATAAATAGGACCCTCATATTCCGAAGAAATAGTATCTCCCAGACCATACTGATTATAAAACCAAACACAAATATTAAAAAGCCTTCTATGTATTTGATGTGAATAATCAGCAGAAGGAATTACTTCATTATGAAGTACATCATTTCTGATTGTTCTTATTTTATGAAAACTTGATAAAATAGTTGGAGGAATCAAATCATAATAACGAGATAATTTATTTAGTCGTTTATATTGTTTTAATTCATTTAATTCAGGTTTACCGATAAAATTTGCAACAAATTTAGTAATTAATTCACATGCAGTTCCTGCTTGAATCACTGACTCAATATAATTTTTTTCAACCAACTGTTTCTCACAAGATTCACATCGATTAGAAATATCTGGAAATTCGCTATCTAAAAATGAAAAACAATGCTCAAACATAAATAATCACTTTATTATATTTGATTATAAATCTATTATTAATGAATAATAAATTTTTCAGATTACACTAAACTTCATTCTAAAAAAATTAATTAAATATTTAAAAAAAATATAGGTAAAGAAGTAATTATTCATTTTTTTTCTTTAATACTCATAATATTTATTAAAACTATTCATCAGTTCAATATAAAAAAGATATAAATCAGATATTTTTAATTTAACATTAAGTTTTTCAGTTATTAACTCGTTAAATGGTAAGTTTTTTAATTTAAAAATTTGAAAAAAAAGTATGAAAAATAAATTAAAAATTTAAATTATTAATATTGAATTCAAATACCTGTTTGAATTCACATTTAGCTATCAAATCTTTAAAATCAGTAACATTAAACAGTACTTCTTTGACAACATCCACCTGTTCTTCTTCTGGTAAATAATCAATAAATTTACTTGTTACTTTTTCTTTTGAAAAATCAGAGATTACACTATCAAATTCATCGTTGAATGTATATTTTAAATTAATTATGTAATTCATTACTTCATTAACATCTGATTCCGTGTTAAATACTAAATTTAATGGATTTACTATTATATTTTTTATATCGAATTTTTTACTTATTAAATGGACAAATAAAAAATTAACATAATTACCTGCAAATGTACATAATTCAATTCTATTTAATCCTTTTGATTCAGTTATAATAAATGGCAATGAATTAATACCTAAATCAAATTTATTAAAATAATTGTTCCAATTAATAATATTATTAGAATAATCTTGATCTAATAAATTAAGTAAAGATGAATCAAATTTTCCTAGAAGAATATTGTATATTTCCTGTGAGGTAAGATAATTTAACATTAATCCATTTCCTTCCCAAACTGCTATATTATCTGTTGGATTACCATTTTTTACATGAATAGTATAACTATCCACATCAATATTTGTAATTTTCCATGAATTTCCACCAAGAATAAATGTATCTTCTTCTGATAAACCTAGTACAAATAAATAATCCAGTTCACCTATAATATTTTTTCCATTTTTAATTATATAATTATTTTTAGAAGGAAAAACTGAGTAAAACTCCATGAAATTCATTTTTCCAAATTCTTTTTCAAAATTATATCCCAATGATAACTTTCCCATATTAATATCAATAAGATTCATATCAATAAGATATTGAATTATATTTCTAAAGTCATCTTTAGATATTTTAGAGAAAGAATATGCATTATTTAATTGATAATATATATCTTTAAAACTTATTTCTTTTTTTTCAAAGATTATGCTAAGAATTTGATGTAAGTAAATATCTTTTGCTCTTTGTCTTATATTTATTTTTTCTATAATACCCTGATTAATTAAACTTATCTGTGCTAATGTTAATATTGCTTCTGATTCAGAATTAATAAATAACAATACTCTTTGAATATTTGTTCTTCTTCCTCCACGACCAATTCTTTGTAATAAAGAACTAATGGTATTAGTTGTTGATATTTGAGCCACTATATCAATATTTCCTATATCTATTCCAAGTTCTAGGGTACTGGTACTTATCATTATCCCACTCGATGCCTTTCGGAATGAGTCTTCATTATTTTTTCTAATTTCTTTACTAATTGATGCATGGTGCAAAAATATGTTTTTTTCATTAAATGAATTTTTTAGTATATTATAATAAAATTCCACACCATTTCTACTTTTAGCAAATATCAATATTTTTTTATCCATATATTTTGATAAAACTTTAGGAATCTCTTCATATTCCTTAAATCGTACTAATTTAAATTTAGTATCTCTTTTATCAGAAAATTGTACAATATTAACAGGATTATCCTTGTCAATCCATTTAACTACGTCTTCTGGATTACCTACTGTTGCTGATAATCCTATTTTAATAGTATCTTGAGTATACTCTGAAATTCTGGATAATAAAGAATTTAATTGTACTCCTCTTTCACTTTCAGCAAAATAATGTATTTCATCTATTATAATATATTTAACATTGCCAAAAATTTTCTCTTTTTCACTTTGAGTTTTGTTAATAAATATAACTTCTAACGATTCGGGAGTAATTAACAAAAAATCTGTTGGTTTTGAAATATAGTTACGTTTTTGAGCAGGTTTTACATCCCCATGCCATTTTGTTGCTGTTAAACCAAAATGTTTATTCCAATATGTGATTCTCAAATACATATCATTAATTAAAGCTTTAAGAGGAGCAATATATAATGTACTAGTACGAGGTAACTGTTCTTCAAGAATATTATTATAAATTGGTATTAATGCTGATTCTGTTTTTCCACTAGCGGTAGGAGCAATTATTAAACAATCATTTCCTTTATTTATTATAGGAAAAGTTTCTTTTTGAAGGTCGTTTAAATCTTTCCAATGAAGAAAATTTTGTAAAAAATAGGATAATTGTGGATGTAATTCCACATGAATTTGATTACCAGTCATCGTATAAATCATCTTCTTGTGTGCTTGTATTTTCTTTTGAAGCAAATAATTCAGAAATTTTTTCATTATTATTTAGTTCTGTTTGGTTTTGTTCTATTGTATCTAATATTTCTACAAATTCCCTTATAAAATCACGAGGAACCATTAATCCACCAGTTAATCCACTATTTTCTATGTGTTTATTTACAAAAAGATTTAAATTAGATTTTACAATGCTAGTATCCCAATTATAAGCATCCCCATGGATTTGAATAATTATTTGAGCCAATTCTTTTGCATTTTCTTCATTAAACCCTGTTAAACTAATTATAGGTGTTCTTACATTTTCATATTCTGAATCAACTGCATTTTCTATTCTACTATACAACGCTTCATAAGAACGTACTCCTCTTTGATCATCTTCAAAGAATTGATAAGTTCCTGCAAACACAAACAATAAATTAGTAAAAGTTCCATTACTACATCCATCGAATATATCACGAATATAATTGTATGCTGAATCTCTTGATTTTTGTAGAGGTGTTTTCATTATAAATTCGGCTTCATCAATTAAAATAACTAAACCCGAGTATCCTATAGATTTTATGAAAGTTGATAATGCTGTTAAGAAGTGGAATGCATTTTCTTTATCTACACCACCTTTAACTCCAAACTTACGCTTTTCGGTAAATGGAATATTTGAATCTCCACGTAACCATGCTTGTGCATAATTTGCAGTTTGTTTATCTCCCGCTTCTCGAGCATGATAATACGATACAATAGCTGTAGCAAAAGGATTTGAACAATCTCTTGTTTCTATTAAATCTTCTTCTAATAGTTCTTCAACTACAATATTAATTATTTCTACATCATCCTCATCTAAATCATCTTCAGTTTCTACTTTTAACCTTGTAATCCATCGATCTATAATATGATTTAGACTAGTTCCTGTTTTACATTTAAGAGATTTAGCTATTTCCTTATAAACCATGTCTATTTTATGAAAGGGTAAATTATCCCCTATCGTAATTCTTGAAACTACAAAATTCTCTTTATAAGCCATTTCTTCTATAACCTTTAAGAAAAAAGATTTACCTGCACCAAATTCACCATTAATAAATTTTGTGGATGCATTACCCATTTCAACATAATCCAGTAAATTATTAAATTCCTTAATTTGATTTTCTCTTCCCACACAAAATTGCATTACATTATCATTAGGTATGTTCCCATTTTTTAAAGCATTAATAATTTCCATTTTTTCCATAACTTACCATTCCTTACTATTTAATATTATATATCCAAAATTTTTAGATTTTCCAGTCCCATCATATAACAAAACATTCTTGTCTGGATCCCTAGAAGGAACATGTTTAAAATTTAATCTCCAGATATTATGTGAATAATACTTTTCTAAGTCATCTTGATTCTTTTTAACACCCAACATTTCTAAATTTTCTTGCCATAACTTTATAAAATCATATATATCCAACTGTTTTTCTGATTTATCTTTAGTCAAGAGATAATACGTTGATTTAATAGAATTTAATAGGAATTCGTCAAGATTTAATTCAATTTTAGATAAATTTAAAGGTTTAGTATTTAATAGTTTTTCTTTTTGTAAAATAAAGATTATTTCTTCTTTAGTTATTTGTAAAAATTCTTTTTTAGTAAAATTTTTTACATTTACATTCTCTTTAATGGAATTTATGACTATAGGATTTTCAAAATATTTTACACTTTTTATAGTAACCTTTTTATCCGATAAAAAATGATTAAATAATTTTTTATCATTAGTTAATATAGTATCTACCATTGATACTCCAATTATCACATATTGATTGTCAAATTTCGTACATAACAACAGAATATCTTTTCTTCGAAACTTATTTATATTAACAGATCTTTTGGTACGAGCACCAAAAATCTGGTTTTCAATTACTCTTTGAATAAAGTCTGAAGAAATGTTAACCATCCAGAAATTACTATTTTCATTACATTTATCTAATATTGCTAACTGTTTCATAGTTTTAAACCTTCAATATTTATCAATATCTTTCTTTTTATTGGAAAAATCTTTAAATAGTACTCTAATTTAATATATATTAACATATATATTTATAGATATAATAAAATGAATCATTAGATTAGGGGATAGTATGGAATATTGTACAATTTGTATGGAAAAAGTTGTTGATAAAAAGAATGATTTATGTAAAAATTGTAATAAAAAGAGAGGGGCAGCAAAAATAGTGCTTGAATTAACAAACAAAGTTGATTTTAAAGATAAATTTTCAAAAATAATTCTAAATAAAATTGGTATAAAAGATAAATTTAGAGTAAATCATTACATATGGTCATTAGAAGAGTGTAACCTTATTTATAAAGAAAAAAATTATTACCTCTGGGAAGATGAAGAAGACATAATAAAATTTGTTCAAAAATATTCTGAAAATTTAAATGACAACATCCAAAATAAAATAGAAATTAGAAAATCTAATGCTAAAAAATGTGAAAGATGTGGTAAAGAAAT
>AUXO011553803.1_pt1 | contig 14829 bp, 12 predicted proteins | sample 768731 | NCBI WGS metagenome assembly AUXO01 (sample SAMN02715735, study PRJNA202380) | gut metagenome | biome: sheep rumen | host: Ovis aries | place: New Zealand: Palmerston North | reverse complement strand
TTTTTATTATATGGTGAGTTATCACCTTGATTAGCAAAAGGCTTTTCAGTACCTGTTGGTACGCCACCGTCCATAGAATAAGTTGTTTTAGGATTAGCAGGCTCGTGATTATCAGGTGTTGTCATTGCTGTTTCTTTCTGATAATTTGAAGTGTATCCGGTATTATCTTTACCTTCGTCAATACTATTTTCGCTATCGTCTCCGAGTTCAACAACCAAGTCTAATTTGCCTTGTATCAAATCGCCATCGACTTCAAGTTCAACAGTACCATCTTCATTAGGCATAACACGAATACCGTCTTCAGGACCCATTACTTTTAAGACTTTAAACAAAGAATCGTCATTCATACCTCTACAGTCATATTCACCGTCAGCACCTTTACAGTTTTCAAGTTCATCCCATAAATCGTCTTCTGTATCATTCTCTTCAGAAGTACCATCTTCCGTTCCGTTAGCGTCAAGAGAATCAGATAAATTATCTGCATTATCTGTATTATCTTCCTCGCTTGAAGGGTTTTCTTCACTTGTTTCTCCTTCGTCTGGTGTTTTGGTAATATCTACCTCTTCCTCACTATAAGAGTCCTCGTCCTCTGCTTCTTTCAACAGTTTTCTAACTTCTTCTTTGGCACTATCACCAAGAATATTCTTCATGGATTCTTTAAGAACTTCTTCATATTGCTTTTCAAAAGAGTTCTTTTTGTCCATTAAATTCTTAATATATTCACTTCTTACAGCCATATTTTTATTCTATGTTTATTATTTTTATATAAATATATTGGAAAAATTAAAAAAGATGTGTTTAATTATCAGTTCTTTATGATAAACACAATATTTTATTTATTTTTTGTATTTTTTCTGAAACAATTTGTTTATCTGTTCTAGTTGTGTTACTTTCAATATATGGTCGCAAGTCATTAACGTTCGTTGCAATCCAAGCATTTGGTGTTGATGGCTCAAGTACGTCATCCCAGCCAACCAATTCAAGGTCGTCACCAACAACTAATGTGCCGAATTTTTCTTCTACACTACCAACGGCTCTTGAAGATACACCTATCCTAATACCGTCAATAATCATATTAGCAACCAAATCGCCACTTGTGGAACAAATTCCGTGTTGCTTAAAACCGGGAGATAGGTGCAATTTCATTTCACCAACCAAAGTATGACCTTCCCATCTCAAATCTAATATTCTATGTGCAACATCATGACCCGACAATGAAGAAAAATTTGGGTGGTCTAAAGCACCTACTGCACTATTATTTGCCACCTGATTTTCCAAATACTTTTGAACTTCCCTCTTCAATATATCTTCGGGATATATTCGCCCGTTTGCATTTTTAATACCATATTTTTGGAAAACGGCAGACACAATAAAATCATCAGGTACGACAAATTTGTGCCCGTTTTCTATATCCTCTTTTATCTGTTGAACAGTATTTCTGTTACCGATAATATGCCCATCACGTTCGATTAGCAAACCAGTACCTGTTTGGTTTGCCTTAATCTCAGTTAACTGTTCAAGATTCTTATGATTTTTTAAAATATTCATTGCAATAAAGATATCTTTTCTTTAATAAATAGCAATGAAAAACAAAAAAGCAGACGTTTTAAGTCTGCTTTGATTCTGTTGTTGCGTTTTTTAATATGATTTCATATTGTGTACTCTTAAAATACAATACAATTCATTGTTTAACTTGTTTGCAACACTCTCCAATTTATCTTTAATGTCATTCATCGTCACTTTTTGTATGGGCTTTAAAAACAAATCATAACGTAAGTGTGAGTTTTTATCATATTGCACACTCTTCTCTGCAACTGTTACATTAAACAAAAATTCATTTTCAAAATTAGTATTAGATTTAATCCTTTCAGTAGCGAACGCTTCAAATTCCTTTTTTATTTTCAAAACTTCATCCTCATATCCCCTTTCTTTTAATGTGGGTGTTAATCGTACTTTTGTTCTAATAAAAACGACTTTGGGATATTCATCAGTTGTGTTTGTGCTTATTTGTGTTACAAACCCCTCATTTGTTGTGTATGAAAAACTTAAAGGCTTAATTCTTGGTCTCGACATTAATTTAGTTAATAAATGTTAAATTATTCACTCAAATACAAATATAATGCAAAAAAGCCAAACTTCAAAACTTTCTGGCACAAAAAATGCAACCATTTTCTAAACAAAAAAAGGAGACTGTGAAACAATCTCCGTTAATTTTTGTTAAACTGCTTGAACTTCTGTGACGTGAATGTAATTCAGAATTGTTCTTCCATCATGAAGTTCTTGTGCTGACAGGATTTTTGTTTTACCTTCATAATTCGGCAAGACCTGATAATCGGTGTATTGTTTCACTGTATATCGCTTTTCCTCACCATATTCAGTCACAACAGCAATGTCACCATCAACACCTTCAAACTGCTTAGTGTTGTTGTTGTATAGTTTACCATCCCTGACTTCCATATAAACCGGGATATCACAGATTTCATCTTTGATTTTTATTTGTGCCATCTTTTATATTATTACTTATTATTTCCTTAATTATAATAACCTAACTTTCTTAATCTATTATTTCTTTCTGCATACTCTTCTGGGTGTGAATTAAGATAATCAGTATAACTTTGTGTATAACTTTTATATAATGGGTTTATGGTGTTTCCGTTTTCGTCACTGTCATTTCCTAAACTAGCGCGTTTATCTTTTGCATAGTTATATATTTTTCCGCCTTCTTTAGATTGATTGTCAAAAAAATTATCAACAGTATCGCCATCAGCATTAATTACCTTCCTTGCTTGCAAAGCACCTAAAGCACGTTGTCCATCTTCCGTATCGCCAACTTCATTCAAAACTCTTTTCACAGACTCCTTTACAATCCTATGAAGGTCTTGTTCTGTTAATCTTGTAATTTGTTTCATATTAGTTCTGTTGATATTTTCGTTATTTGTTATTTGTTTAGGTCTTCCTCGTCTTCCTTTTCTTGGTACATATCTAAGATTATCGGCTCTATTATTATGATAATCTCCGTCAATATGTTCAACGTCATAATCTATGCTGTTACCATCAGGCGGTTGTAACCAAGCATCTGCCACCATGTTATGTATGGTAGGTGTTGTTTTATAGTCAGGTATATCAAGGTGAAATTGTCTTGCATTTCTCGTTGGCGCATCATATCCGGTAGAAATTCTACTTCTCATTGGGTCTTCAAAATTTATAATACGTATTCGTCCCATATTTGAAATTTCATAAGACTTTTCGTAATCAGTTTGCCCATTAAAATATCTACCTTTATTTACAATTGGTGTCCATTTTTCACCGGGTATTTCGCTTTCAATACTTGCAAATCTTGGGTTCAATTCCCTGACTCTTTCCAAATATTCCTGTTCAGTTTCATCTTCTTTTCTACCCAAATATTGACTTTTGAATTTTGGCTTTGTCGTCCTTGGTATTGGCTTTTTCTTATTCGTTTTATAGACAAACCTTCCATTGCCCTGATATTCAAAATCGTCGGGATTCAAATTATATTTTTGCCTTATAATTTTGCGTCCTAACGTTTCATTGTCAATACCAATTTTAAGTTCGTCACCTTGTTTAAATTCGCCCTCAGTTAAATAGGTATTAAACACTTCATTTACTATTTTACCAATCTTGTTTGTCATATATTGATTAAGTGTTTGCTACTTATTACTGACAGCCTTCATCTGCCCAAACAAGGTCATCAAGTGTAGATTCTATATATCCTATGCCTTGTTCTGCAAGCCAAGCATCAAAACCTTGCTCTGTTGCTTCTTCATTTTTTTCTATACAGTCATCTTTATATGATTGCCACAAAGCTTCATCGGCGTCCCAATAGTTAAGGCTTTTTCCTTTCCATATAATTTCTGGGTCAGACCATTCTCCGTGCCAAATAAATTGTGAGCCAGGAACGCCTCTATAGGTTTTTACTACTTCTTCATTTATTCTTTTTGACTCATTAAGGTCGTAGTTACGTTTGATATGCTCAATGAAGTCCTTAATCTCATCGCCCGACATATAGTTATATATTTCAGACAGCATAGTGTCATCACCAAGCATTTCGCGTAAATTCTCCCAACGGTCATACACTTCTGAATTCCAATGACCCTCGTTCAATGCTTGTCTTACAGATTCTGTTATATAATTTGTAAGTTCTTTTCCTGAAAGTTTTACAATGCGTTTCATATTATGTGTTTGATATTTAGTTTTTATTAGTTGTCTATAGTATTACAGATTTCAATCATCTCAGCACAATTAACAATATTGTCACCAATATTATCGGAATATTTTTTTGATTTGACACTCTCATAAATTTCCAGCCATCTACCCTTATCCTCTTCTTCAGAATTATCAATTGCGGTGTTTATTTTTGATAGTGCTTCACTTTTATAATTCTCAAAAACAAGTTTCTTACTTACATTAGCGTTAGCAAAGGTTTCCAACAGTTTCTTTTCGTCGTCGGTTATGTTCTCATTAACATTCTCTTGGAAATCATTCACTTTTTTGTTGAAACTTTCAAAATTTGTTTTATTTTTGCCTTCCAAAAGTTCTTTATTGTGCTTTTCTATGTGTTCTGAAATAACCTTTTGTGCATTCATTATACTGCTTATGTTGTTTAAATTCTTCTCATTAAGGACAATATATTCAATTGCCTCATACAGATTCTCAATGTTTTCGGGTATTTCCACATATTCATTAAGTTTGTTTTTCCTTATAAAATCTATAAACTTCTCGTTACTTTTAACTACGTCTTTTTTGTCAAACTTTCTAACTGCTTGTAACGCTTCATTCACAAAATCTTTAACGTCTCCAATTATACAAGCATTCTCAAAGAAATTATATATTTTAAACTGTTCCAAAAGAATTGCGTCTTTTTTTATCAGTTCATAACCCTCTTTTATAATTTTCTTACCCTCTTTGGTTTCAAAAAGGTTATCCATGTTTTGTTCAAACACGTTATATATAATGCCAAAATTACGAGACTCGCCATATAATTGCGTAATCTTTCCACTTTCGGAATTCATTTCCAATGAAGCCATATCAAAATATTTGTTTGCCAACTCTCTATCTTTGTCGCCACCCTCAAAATCACCTTCGTTATATTTTTTGAGAGCCTGCATCATTAGAACCGACCCTTTATGTGAATTATCATTGATTTGTGCCATTTCTTGCTTTTGGTTTATTACTTTATTAAACAACATTTATAATAAATATCATACTTCATTTGTTTCTTCTTGTGAAAATGAATCTAACTGCTCTTTGATTTCATTCATTTCTTCATTAATAAAGAACGCTTTATCGTAAACGTCAACATTTTGTTGTGTTTTCTTCTTATCGTCATTATTTAGCAATCTTTCTTGAAGAATGTCAGCATAATGTTTTGAGCGTTTTAGCAGACTCTGTTCAATTTTCTTACGTTCATTCAAGACTTTTTTGTCCATTGCTCTCAGAACTGAATCTCTAATATCGGGTGATGGTGCTTCGTTATCTGCCCCCATGTCATCAACGCCATTTTCCTCAGCTGCGGTATCCATATCCATCTCACCCTCAGCACCAATATCGTCTGAAACGTCTTCTGTATCGCCGAAATCCATATCGCCTCCACCAATTGGCATACCGCCACCAGAAGGACCGCCGCCCATACCGTTGTCATCATTTTCCACTGGCTCGTCTGAATATTCTGCGCCCGGTTCACCATAAATATTATCAACAGTATCGAACATTCCTGTTTTCTTGATGATTTGCATAGTCTTTTGTAGTTCAGCTGACAGCGCAGTTTCAAGACGCAACTCTTCAAGATTTTTCTTAATTTCCTTATCCGTCCACTTAAATATGTGCTTCCATACCCACATCATTGAAGTCAGTGGTATTCCACCGCCTGGGTCTGAAACTGCGTCTTTGGCTGTCGTTATCTTCTTGGCGAGATTCTCAAGTTCGAGCATTTCAGCCTGAGAAGACGGATTATTCATAGTTAATGTGAAATTGTTCAACTCATCTTGAAAACCACAAAGATACAAATGTATCACAGCGATTTTATTAAGTTCCATCAATAGGCACTGTTGTATTCTATTAACAGTTCTTGTAAATCTCACATCTTGTAAAGACAAATTTTTTCCATCACCATTTGATTCCTCAAAATTAAGGAAAGCCTTAGGTATTCTTAATGCGGTTAAAACCTTATTTTGTACGAATTTAATATCATCCATTGCTGTAAGGTTTTGCGCACCCTGCAATGTTTCAATTGGATTTGATGCATTATCATCACGTGTTGGTATAAAGAAGTCCTCAGTTACGTTCATGAAAGATTTTCTCAAATCTATCTGTCCAGTTAATGGGTCAATAATTGGCTTCCTTTTAAAGTTGTTTGCAATTTCTTGTACATATGCTTGTACGTCATCTTCGTCAATTGCACCAACGTTAATTTTGAAAACGCGTCTTTCAATTGACCTATCCAAACGGTAAATGAGCATCATATCTTCCATCATTGAAAGCATTCTAAAATGCCTTCTTGCTTTGTTAAGTGCGGAACATCCGTATGGTAAGAAAATTGAATCATAAAGAAGACGGAAATGAGCAACCTGCCAGTTTCGATAAGGGATATAATCTGTTTGTCCAACCCAAACAAACTTTGTTTCTTGTGAAGCGTTTTCATTCGCGTTATTCAAAGTAATATTCTGTGTGGCAAATGGTGTATTCTGTCCGTTTTCCCATCTCTCCATTTCATAAACTGGTAACTGTTTCCACCCCATAACACCGTTTTTGCCATCAATATTAAGAAGCATAAATGTGTTACCATATTTACAAGTGCTTCGGCATATCATTGGCAGCATTGTGTGTATTGAAAGCCTGTTAATAAACAAATCTTCAAGTATTTTTTTAACCCTGTCTGAACGTGAAGACACATTTACCATAAATCCATCATCATTTATAAAACAGCACTCTTCCGAATATATATCGAGTGCTGCACCTAATTCAGGGAATTCGTCCATCAGGTCACAATCCCTATACATCAATTTAACGTCATTAAGACCTGCAAGGGATTGGTTTGTTATATCATAATTGGCTTTAATCCACTGTTTGCCCAACAACGCCTGTTGTTTTGCTTGCAACAGTTTCTTATCATATTCTTCTTTGGAAGAGGCTGTTGCAATCACATTTGAATTACTATTCGGTGTAATAATGTCGTAATTATTTGATGAAATATAAGGAGCACCATTGCTTCCGTTTGACAAGACTTGTTGGAGTCTTTGAAACACAGTATATTGTGATTTACTCATTTTTAACGCTTTTTTTCAGTTTTATACAATATAAATATAAGCCAAAAGCAACAGTTTTTCAAATTAGTACTATTTTCTTTTAACCTTAAACCCACCAAGCATGACACAGGCGGTTATCATATCTTTGTCTGAATTATTACTACCATATGTGAATGGTGTGAATGGGTTGAACTTTCTTGCCATCTCTTTTCTGCTGGATATGTTAACATTATCCCTAAGATGTTTGGTGTTCAAATCAGTGTTAGTGTCGTTGTTAATATACCAAGATTTCACAATGCAAGTGTCCTTTGTTTTCATTCTCTCGGTTTTCAGCATATAAAACATCATAACGAACAAACCCATAGACAGACAAGTAAGATTGTCATCGTGCATACCGTCCATATGGTCAGGACGTCCGTTCTTAAATATCCAAGTATCCAACTCACTTATAACGCGTTCACTTCTAACTCTGAAACTGTTATTTTTTAGTAACTCGACAAAATTACTAATCATTTGAATACGCAAGCCATTACTTCTAAAGCCAGGCAACTTTTCGTTGTCATTCTTCTTGAATAGTTTTCTTGCATAATCATTAGTATAATTTTTTAACGACGTGGTTTCATCATAATAAAGATTCGGATAATCCATTTGTAATAGTTTCAAAATTACTGCATCACCATATCCGCCAATACACTCTACAACCAATAAAGCATTATTATAAATTCTACCATACCTATCGGCCAGAACAGCAATATCTTCGCCATTAATTTTGCCATTGTATTCAAGAACCTGCTCAAAATAAGGAATGCCATTTTCATCTACTGCATCAACGTCAATTACTTCAATTGAAGTGTTATCGTCACCGCTACCCGAAGAAGGGTCAACAGCAAGTACATAACGGTGGGATGGATTAGGGTCTTTCCATATCCAAGTATCTTTAACGATTAAGTCTTTTAATTTCCAATCTTCTGTTATTTTTACAACATTCTCATCTCTTTGTCTTTCAATAACATCAACAGGCACAACGTTATCAGCAGAACCCAAGAAGGATACCAACAACTCTTGTGCAATTTTCTGTTCATCATTATTGAAAGTTTTACACATATTCTCGAACCAAGGTGAGGTAGGCGTCCATCCGTTTTTCTCAAGATTTCTCCAACGTTCCTCGTTATAAACAATGTTACCCTTTTTATCAATCACAGGGTCAATATCCCATTTAATCTCACCTGTGGTTGGGTCTTGTTTATACCATCTTAAGTTTCTATTGTAACGCAAATCCTGAAACCACTTAAACTCAACGTGGAAAAAGTTGTTTTCACCCTTTAATGACTTAGAATATATACCGTAATATAATTGGTCTTTACCATTAGGCGTTGAAACCAAGAAACACTTAGCATTAGTAACAGCAGACATAGCAGCAACGGCACTTGAGAAACTTGCCATACCGTTTTCCAAGAAAGCACACTCATCCATCAAAAGAATTGACACACTTGATACACCACGGGCTGCGTGTGGACTTGATGCACGCGCATATATCTTGCAACCGTTTACCAATTCAATATATCCCTTGTTTCTTTTTACATATATTGATTTGCTGTTCTTTGGGCTTGAAGGGTCGGGTGAATAATAATCACTACCCCACATCCATCTTGGTACTTGGTCAAGAAAGCCAACAATTTTATTAGTTAATTCTACTGCCTGGTCTAATTTATTGGCGATACACAGTACGTTTTCGGGAGAACCTTTCTTAGCAAACACACATTGTCCGCATGTCCAAGCAGCAACAAGTGTTGTAATGCCTGCTTGTCGGTGTTTAATAGCCACTATATTGTTATGGTCAACTGCACTATTTAAGAAAACCTTTTGTCTTGGGAATAACTTAAATGGTACGTCCATTCTTTCCATTGCGTTAAAGGTAGAAAGGTAATTCTCTATAAAATAGATTCTTGATTTATCTTGAAAACATCGAATGTATTCATCTTTAAAATTAAACATAAACGAACATTTTATTATTTATTTTTGAAAATTATTATAAATATGTGTTAATTTTCAAAAAGTCTGTTCTAATACATCATATGAATCTGACAATAGTTCCTCGGATGTGAAATATTCATTATCGTTTATCTGCACCAAATCATCATTTTTAGCGCGTATATAGTCATCAAAATCGTCTTTTTCTTTACTATATAATATGTTGTCACATATCTTGGCGATTAATTCTTTGCTTCGTACAGTGCGACCAAAAATCTCTTGGAGTGTTTTGTTAAATTCTTCACAATCCAATTGTGCGATTTCCATTAAGAAAAAATTAATGCCAACCTCTAATATATCATAACCGGCGTTTTCAATACCCTCTTCGATTATCGTCCACAAACAATAGCCTAATCGCATATCCCACATTTCTGCAAGTTTAAAATCAGATTTGCTCAATACATATTTAGCCTTTTCGCGTTTATCAGGTAAACCGTGTGATATTGCCAACTCTAATATTCCTTTGATTGTTTCGCCAAGAAGAATTGGGAATAATAGTCCCTCAGACTTGATTATTGGGTAAGCGTCATTAGAACTTATAGTAACGTCCACCTTGCCCCCATTGGTTGTACCTTTTTCGTTGAAAGTATCTTTTTCATAAAACATCAAAAGATTGTTATAATCCAACGCTTTCTTATATAAAGAAGGTAACTCAATGTTGATATCAAAAATCTCCTTAATATATTCTTTATACACAAAAGTGTAGTACATTGATGCGCCCTCAACTAATGCATTAAGTATTCTTCTTTTATATATTTCATCCGTCAGATAATTCATATCTTCAATGCTGTCAAAAGAAAAGTCGACAGTTGCCTCAGGAACTAATCTTTCATCTGAAGTCTTAATATTATCAACAATTTTCGCGTCAATTGTTATTGAATCCTTGGGTATGTTGAAAATATCATTTACAATTTTTCCGCACAATTCTTCAAGTGCTTGCCTGTTATTGCTTTCGGCTTTTTTACATTCGCTTAAAATTGCTGATAATTTATGCTTAAGTGTTGCATAATCCTCAATTTCAACGTTTTCACTGAGTTTATTGAACGTCTTTTCCATTTCCTTTATAATAAAGGTTTCTTCTTCTTCGGGTGGGAATGAAGGATGCTCACCCAATGAAGTTTTGTTGTTGCGAAGTGCGTCTAATATATGTTTAGGTAAATGATTTTTCATTATTGATTGTTGTTAGTTCTTAATTGCCAGTTATTTTTTTAAGAAAATCTTTAACTGTATATAATTCGGAATTTTCTTTCAGCATTTTCAGTCTGTTCTTTTCCAAATCTTGTTTCTTGATTAAAACGCCCTCATTTACGTCATTTGCATTTACTTGTATTTTTGCATTATCGAGGTTTACACCACTTTGTTGTGCCTCACGTTTTGTGTTTGTTACGGCTCTTTTGACATCACCATTAGTTGCATCAACGTCAGCATTAAGCGTAACGCCCTCTTTTAATGCCCTGTTGTATTGCTCTTCTGAAATAATAAAACGTTTTCCCATTTATCCTATGCGTTTAGTTTGTTTATATTTTATAATAAATATAGCCAAAATACAAAAACAAAACCATCGAAACAAACGTTACGATGGCTTTTATAGATATTTTATTTGTTTTATTTGAAGTTAGGTGAAGTAAATGGCTTTTTCTTGAAACTGTTTTTGTTTGTTGTCTGTTGATAAGGTGTTTCCTCTTTATTATCGAGGACGCCATTCACAATTTCACTAATTCGTCCCTTATCTACTCTTGTTGTACACTCATTTGGCTGCTGAATATCATTAACTTGTGTGTCGTCAGGGGTCATCTGTTGGTTTTCATCGCCTTGTTGCATTTGATTGTCTTGCTCCGAAGGTATTTCGTCAGACTTTACTTTATCAAGTATTTCTTCGGTGTCCTCTTGTGATAGCCCCTCAATTGCTTGTTTGACAATCATTCCTGCGACATATTTACTCAAATCAGCATCAACTTGTCCATTATTTTCATTATATTTTCTTAATGACTGACTTAATTTACCGGTTAGTTGTTGTATAAACTTTTTTGGGTCTTCTTCCTCATTTGCTTCAACACCAGCATCAAAATCAGCACCAAATTGTGCATCATCCACAAAATTATCAGTATCGTTAGGCATTTGTTCACCATCCATATTACCCATTGGCATTTCAGCATTTTCGCCACCATTTTGGAAATCCATAGGCGACATATCTGCCATTGGTAATTCTTGCTGTTGTGATGGAACTTTTAATACCTTACGTTCATTTACAGTTTTTTTTTATTCATCAGAACATTAACAATTGCTTCAGTAATATCTTCTACAACGTCTTCATAAGGTGCACTACTACCGATTTGCTGTCCATAAGGCTGTTCACCTTGTGCTGACTTGTCATCCCATTCCTTAGCACCGTTTATTGCAACCTCTTTGTTAGGTGGTGTTGTCATTGGAACTTTTCTATATGCAGGATGCTTACCGAAATCGTTAAGTTTGTCTTCGTTCACTCTTCTTGTTCTACGTTTTCTACTCTCATATGGGTAATTAAGGTCGTCATCCTCATCAAATTTATTCCAATCCTCTTCCCAGTTTTCAAGTCCTTTCATTCCAAGTCCATCGTTACCGGCAAACTCTTCATCATCAAATTCGATTTCGTACTCATCATTATCATTGCCTTCGCGGTTTTCAAACTCGTTAAATTCCTTGTCAAATCTTTCACCATAACTATCGTTATCAGAAGCAGCAACATCAGGGAAAGGATAATCGCTAAAATCTTCCTCACCGTCGGGAAGACCAGCAGCATCTTCGGATGATACGTTTTCTTCGTTGATTTTTTTGTCGTATGGCGCACTATCACCAACTTGGTTAGTACCCGGTGTTGGGCTATTTTGGTCATTTGGGTGGTCGTAAACTACTGATTCACCCTCATGTATTGGCTCAGTTGGTGCTTCTGACTGATTACTTTCTTTACCGAGTTCATCGGTATATGGCTCAGAAGAACCAATTTCAGTACCATTTGTTTTATCCATATAATCCTTGTTATCATTCCAAGCAAGAACCTGTTCCTCAGTAAGTTTCAGTTTCACTTTATGTCCGTTGTTTTCATTTACACGAACAACTTTACCACCTGATGGATTTTCTCCTGCAACGCCAGTATCTACATACTTTGGTTTTTCTTTATATGTTTCGTCACTGTTACCCTTACCTGGTGCTTTATCTGACTGCATTTTTTCATTTGTCACCTCACCATTTTCATTAAATGGCTTACCTGATTTCTCGTGGTCGTTTTCCTCTTTCTTGAAATCTTTTTCGCCATTAGCAACCGCCGTGTCTGTATATGGGGAATTTACCTCTTTATCACTTGGGTTGGTTGCAGGTGCTTCTGGAAGTGTGTGCTCAGAAGGAATACTTCCTACTCCTTTATCTTCATGAAGAATTTTGCTTACGTTTGTTGTGATAGTTTTAAATCTGTCAATTTCACGACGCATACCTTCTGTTATGCTCGTTTCCCAGTCAGCCTTCACAATTGGCTTCTCCACAATGACTCTATTCTCTTTGTTTACCGTTTCATTGATTGACATAATTTTCAAATCCAATGCGTTAGAAGCCTTTGCATATGAAGAATATTCATTCTCCTTACGATTGTTGAAACCGCCAATATAACTAAAATCCTCTGCAAGAACTTCAGTATCTTTTTGAGGTGCTTCCATTATATAAAACTTAGTAGCCTCACGTATAATTCCATATGTTTTGCCGTTAGCAGCTTTCTTTTTAAACTCAACTATTGGCGCAGAAGACTTCTTTGTGTCCTCTGTTTTTCCGAAGTTAATTAGTCGCTGCATTGTAGCAATCTGATTTTCAGCTGATTGTTTCTTAATCATGATTAATGTAGTTTTTTAACTTGTGTTATTTTTATAATAAATATCAATTGTTTTCAAAAAGTTTAAGGCAATTATTTGATACTATTAACTTTATTATAGACGTCATTGATTATTTCCCATATTTTGTCTAAATGTCCACTTCTTCTAAGTACTTTCCATATAATGTTATATGTACCCATTTCTCCGTGTTTTTCCAAAGACTCTTTTCTTTGCTTGTGTAATCTGTCAAAAAGTTTCTTAAGTTTAGTACTCAGTACTTCAAGTTTATGGTTATCCTTTTCGGTTTTTAATGCTTCGTCGATGTCATCGATTTCGGTCATAATCTTTGCAGATTCCTTCTTGATATATTTCTCATTTAATTCAGCGTCCTGAAAGTCGTTAGGCTCAACTATCCATTTATTTTTATTCAATGAATAAATACCCGAAGAGGGATTATCATTATTAGAATCTTCCACGTACATTTCCACAGGAAAACCATATATTTTTAGATTTTCATGCTCCTGTGACCAAATAGCCTTTTTAGAATCAAAATAATCTTGGACAAACTCAGTCTTTTTCCATATTTTATTAAAATCCATTAAAATATGTACATCTACGTCTGAATACTTTGACCAATTATAATTGGCTATTGAACCAGTCAAAACAATATCTTCGGGCTTAACCCAATCGACGGCTAAACTCTCTATAAACTCATCAGCAAGGTCTAAAAGTTTTAGTCTGACCCTTGAATTTATTTTATTGTTAATCCAAAATTTAGGATTAAGTTCATCTTTTATTTCAAATGATTTAAGACTAATATCTGAAGCATCAACCTCATTTAATGACAGATTTAACATAATATCTTGTCTTACTTTCTTTTTATCTTCGTTCATAAACCAATCACTTTCTTTAAAACCATATTGCTGAAGTATTTTCTTGACAAATAACTCGTTAGACAGTTCATAGTCAGTTATTTCAAATAGTTTGTCAATAAATTTGTCAAGACTTTCTCTTGAACCATCATACATAAGTCTAAACAAGTTATCGAGACGAACACCACCGATTTTTTCAATTCTAAGTCTTTTGTCCATTACATCAATCTTGTGTGGAGTAACTAAATGTATGTCGTTCATCCAGTTAAACTGCATTTCATCAAAGATTTTCTCATCCAAATTAAATGAAAATCTAAAAGGTCCGTCATAATCGTGTTCTTCGATTGAAAACCAAATTACATCGTATGGACATTCGCCAGTGTGTTCGGCTTGCGGGTCAATATATCCCGTGTAGAATATATTAATCATATTTTCTTTCTTTGTTGTGTGATATGCCTTGATGCTGAAATTGGGTTTATCTCTGTAATATCTTGATATATATTCGTCCACTGAGTGCTTTTTATTCTCATTTGTATTAAAATTCTTGATGATTTCTTCTCTTGTTAAGAATGTCAATTCACCATTCATTTTCACATAAGCACCCTTAATTGCGTTGGGCATTATTATACCCTTATAACCAAGTTTGGCGTATTTTGTGCCATTATCAGCAGAATTTTTAACAACGTCACCTTTAAAAAAGACATTTTTCCCTGCGTTAATTTTTTCTGCGTACGGACTATTCTCAACATCTGTTGAATATGCGTTGGCAACGTCAAAATCTGTCACTATACGATTTCTATCAATGCTGTTGGTGTCAACAACAATAAC
>AUXO013168396.1_pt1 | contig 14832 bp, 20 predicted proteins | sample 768731 | NCBI WGS metagenome assembly AUXO01 (sample SAMN02715735, study PRJNA202380) | gut metagenome | biome: sheep rumen | host: Ovis aries | place: New Zealand: Palmerston North | reverse complement strand
AAAACCGGAAATCTTAACAAAAAAGTTTTCAACTTTTTTGGTCCCGAATCGGTAGATTCGTTAACAAAAAATTTCCGGATATTTTTTGGTGAATTAAAATTTTCCTATTCCTTCTCATACACCAGTTTACCTATCGGGTCTCCACCGAACTTCACTTCATAAATTCGTCCAGTACCCATTTCACCATACCAGTCACGGCAGGTCTTGAGCCTTTCCTTCGCTTCATTCAAGGTCTTGCAGTATGCTGTTATTTCGGTGTGGCATTCGTCCACCGTGTTCTCTATGTAGTAGAACTTATTGTAGTCGGTTGTTTTCTTTTCATTGTCCTTCTCGGATTTGTCCTGCAATTCCTTGAAGTCCACCGTCTCCTGCTCCGTGGCGTACTCGTACTTGTTTATTTCATCCTGTGTAAGAGCATAGTAAGTACCATCGGAATCAAAGCAGACCCACCATCTTCCTACACTGTCGTAGCCTTCCACCTTGAGCAGATGCGGATAGCCTGTTCCGAGCGTCCTGTCAATTATGATGTCGTCGGTGTGGAACAATTTATCCGTTGCTTTGGCATTGGCTTCCGCGATACTCTTTTTCTCTGCCTCTATAATCTTCGGCATCACCTCGTTGCGATGCTCTATCATCCTACGCAGGACTTCCTTTGGATCGCAGCAGAATATTTCACACACCACACGGAATGTATCTGTCCTGTGTTTCTCGTACATTTCGTCCACACTGGGATAATCATTAAAAAGTTCATCAATCTCATCGTATTGCTTGAGTATATTATTGTTTTCGTCAAGCACGGCCCAACCAATAATATCATCGCTTTCGCTGTTCTCAAATATGGCTGCGATATGTAGGTTTTCAGCCAGGTTAATCTTTTGTGCAATCTGCTTGCAAAGTTTTTCTAATACGTTCATAGCTTATTGTTTTTTAAAAAAATATTTTTGGGTCATCAAACGCCTGCCACAATGTTGTTCGTGTATCAAATGAGGATGGTGTTATACGGATATGTTCATCCAGTACCAGGTTTTTGGAAAACATCTCCGGTTCGTGTGCCTGCACTCCGGTCAAGGTAGGTCTATCCGGATCGATTATCCAAGGGTACATCCTGGCACCTACTGCAACCTGTGTTTTACCGGTTTCCCTTTGTTCGTTTATAACCTTTACCAGTGCATCGTAAGCATCATCAGACATGCATTTTTTGGAACGACCATGGGCAACGAGTGGAAGTATAACGTAGGTCCATACCCGACCATCATATTCTTTCATAATGTCCTGAATATATTTTATGGAGTTCAGGTCGGAGGCGATCATGTGGAGGTTAATCTTTATGTTGGAGGTTTGGCGAATAAAATCGAATGCTTCCCTCCAATATGTATTATGTTCGTTTGCTGATAAGGCAACCCCACCACAATACATATTGGTTGCCTCTACAATCTCATTGCGGTTGCTATCCGGATCGGTAAATATCTTACCGTTGGTTGTATAGTTAGGAACAACACCATTTTCGTGAAAGGTTTTAAGGACCTCAATGAAATCCGGATGGATCGTTGGCTCACCTTCACTACCGATGGCTACCTGATATGGTGCAATATTTTTATCATACCATACATTATCGAATAAATATTTGATTTTGTCCACCACATTGGGATAAACTTGACCTAAACTATAGGCATTGGTGTAACAGAACGGGCAATGCATATTACACATCTTACCAAGCGATACGTCGTAAAATTCGCATTGGGTTGGTGGTAAGGGCTCCTTTGCTTTCGACCTTATGGTAATCAGGTTATGCCATATCGAAGCATACCCGTATTCAGGATTATTTCTCGATTTCCAACCCCAATCCTTCGTCAATGGATCCAAACCCCAACATTTTGAGTCATCGTGTATATTATCCAATAATGTTTTCATTTCGCTCTGCATAATCTGTTGTCAATGAATCAATTAACTCTTCCATAGAACTATATAGTTCATTTTCAAGCTTATTCACACGGCTTCTCATATTCATTCTCCAGGCAGTGAGTTGGTATAGTACCTGAATTGAAGTGGTTCCATCATTATTTACGACCTGCTTTACCTGCACGGTACGAATAACGGAATCCTCTATTTTGCCGTTGGAATTTATGTAAAATACCTTCTCTCCGGCGTTAAATCTTGTAGTTACTGTCATAATATATTATATTTGTGTTCCTATTCCTTGTATTGGTTGATTTGCAACCATTGTTATTGGGTCAAATATTTTTTCCTGGCAATTATCGTAACGCCAATCGTACCAGAATATATCCTCCGAAAATAAAGAGTGTGAACTACAGGTATATTGGGGTTTGATTTGTTCGTTTGCCAGGGCTATTTGGTATGCCTCATCGCGATCCACGAACCTACCCCAATTTGTATAAAACCCCTGTCCAGCAGGATTCACTCTATTACCGTGGCGATGAAATATATCGGCGTGTGAACGACCTATTTCGATTTTATATATATCATCCCCTTGTCGTAACTCTCCCTTACTTGCCTTGGGATCCTTGTAAATTTTGGCCTCCTGGATAAACTCAGGTTTTAATTTTATGGCCGCTGCAATAATATATTCTTTATTTCGGTTCATGTTAAAATATATATAAAAAAGGGTAAACATTAACTGCAATGTTTACCCCTACGTGAAAGATTATGAATAGAATTATCTTACATTGAAACCATATTCATCTGTGAATGGCCGAGCCACATCATTGATTACGCAATGCTCGTTTTTGGTTGTATATTTAATACATTCCTTTGCTGCATCCTCCTCCGAAAGCATGCAATCGTATAGACGTATATTAGTCATTTGTAAAGGTGCGGGACTTAAATATACATCCACCTTGTCCTGGATGAAATCATTATTATAAGGACCAGTAAGTGAACAAACCGGATTATTGAAATCAAATATGTACATTTCCGGTTTAATTTTATATGGAGGTGTGTTTGGTGGAGCCATACAAATATATGGATAGGCCACGAGCGAAGTCGTAAATGTTAATCTATCCCATACCAATTTTACCATATATACGCCATCCTGCTTGATTTCCCATTCGAGATTGTTGAATTTCAAAACGTTACCATCTATATCAACAGTAAGATTTCCTGCTGCAAATATCGTTTTAGGTTCCGTGATATATCCTTCCCTGGTATCTATGCAGAACAATAAGGTACCACAATCACTGCACCATTTTTTCGAGTATAGTATGGAGGAATCCGCTTTTTTGAAATTGTAAAAATTACGGGTAACTACTGCGGCCCTGTGATTTAGTTGAAGTTTGGAAACTGAATTAAGTTCCTCCTGTGAAACTGCCTTGCGTACTGCATCAGTTATTTCCACACTATAAAGGTTTTCAGGCCTGAATGTTGGGGATTGTGTTTGTTCTGTGGCAGTTTCCCTGCGCTGTTCCTCTTTTTCCTGTACCAAAATATTCTCCATTCTATTTTTGGTGAGGCTATCAATAAGTTGTTCAAAATCACCCTGGTCAATATTTGTTTTATCGTTCCATTTTACCAAGCCTAATTTCCAGGTAGTTGGTTGCCACATAAATGCCTCAGCCTTTTCATCGTAGGCCGAATTTACCTCCCACATACGCTTCATTAGTGGGACGTATATCATATCTCGTTGTTTTGGGAATGCTGTATCACCAAAGGCTTTTGCGAAGGCTGTTTTCGATATCTCGACCTCCCAGTCTGTTTCCCAATCGAAATCAAACTCGGTCATTTGTGGTTTGGATGAAGGCATTGTTCCATCCTGAAGGACCATTTTAAGGTTCTTCATATCAACCACGTTATGCAATACGTATTCCTTAAATGTTAGGTCCTTGGTGTCCTTATCTGGTAACACCCTAAAGTAATATATAGGGATTCCAACCATGCAACATATCAGGTCGGACATTTGAATATACATTTGGAGTGCACAATCAAGGCCGGCGTAAAAATCTATGGTTTGGTTGGCACATAAATCAGCAAGGTATGGGTTTTCGTTATACAAACAAATAGTATAACAATTACTTACCTTACCACCAAGAGCTATTTTTGAGAAACCCGTTACTATAAGGATTCGAAGGTAGAAGTCACCTTCTATATGTGATGCCAGGTTATTGTATTGGCCAAAATTTACCCAATTCGTCCAACAAGCACCATCCATGCTCCAGGAAAATAGTGCACTGGAAGTTACGTCCAAATTATCGTTATCGAACAAGGTAACTCGTTGATAATGTATTGGGACTGTGAGTGTTATGAGTCTTTTTATAACGCAACCCGACATATTATATATTATTTTATATTGATCCTGAAGTCATACCTACAAGTGCAGATGCCTTACCCCTTATAAAATTAGCTGCCTGATCTATACCGGCGCAAGTGCGGTAACGACTTATATTAGCGTATACCTTATATGGATATTTTGGGTCACGATCCGGTTGCCAAATGATTATAAAACTTTGCGAAGCACATTTACCGGTTTTAGCATTGCTATATGTAATGGTTACGGAAACCGCGTCTCCAAAATCAGCAACTTGTGCACCATAACCCGGACCCATATTACCAATGGCTGTGCGCATATAATTACCTAATTCTATAGTGCAAGGCCTAAACTGTACTCCCCAACTATCGATCGGTGCAAGATTGGATTGTTGTAAACGTTGGTCCCAATTGATGCCGCCCATTTTTACAGTACCAGCTGATTTTGCAGGTGATGTTTTCGATTTGGCCTCGTTTACAAGCTCGTTTAACCCAATAATTACCGGATTATCCAGGCGTTCAACCAGATCCACCAATCTTGACTCACTATCTCCAAGTTGTTCGAGTAGTACCTTTGTAAACTCCTTACCATGCATTGTAGATGGAAGGACATCTCGTACTACCATTTTGATTTTGCCAACGTTTACTACATCCCCTTTTTTAGGAACCTTAGTAAGAGATGACTGAGTCATACCGGCAGTGACGTCACTCCAGGATTTTTTATCAGCAAGAAAATATCTTATTTCCATACTTTATACTTCTTTATCTATCATCCTACCAAGCGAGTCAAATATATCCTCCCAAGGAGCATCGTATGATATATCGTATTCGTTGTCGAGCCATTCAGGAAAATTGGTAGGGCCATCTTCACGCATATGTGAGGTTAGGGACATAATTGTATCGAATTGATAAACATCGTAAGCTATCCATTCGAATATTTTTTCCATCATATCCTCGTCCATCCGGAAATTACAATCATGTTTAACGACGCGGATGGCATCACGCACATTACCCTTATCGCTCAACCAGGTCTTTACCACCTTTTGCATTTCGAATGCCTCGTTAATAGATTCGTTCAAAAATTCCCTTAAATCTTTCATAGCCAATTACTTTGTATAGCGTTTAGCCCTATTCATTATTTTTTCGATTAATAACTCTGCAAATTCAATGGAATCATCCAGGTTACCACAGGTTGGAAGTTCGTCAACTTTACAAGGGGTCCATACGAACTTATCACCGCTCAAGGAAAGAACCTTGTAGGTTGCCTTGCCGTCTCCGTCTATATTGAGGTATTTTTCAACGATTGAAAGTTTACCACATGTGCATTCCCTTACAAATATTTTAGCACTTGGAGCACGCATACCTTCACCGGTTGCCCTTGGACGAACACCAATGGTAAGGCACATACCATCATGCGATACCTTATATTCATTATTCTTAACGTGCTGTGTGGTTTGGGTATAACCAAATCCTGGTAGACGTTGAATCAAATTATTTATAACAACCGGATGTTGATTTTTGGAACCCCATTCGAAGGCACCAATACCGGTTTTTACTTCCATTGCTTCGTTTATGTATTCAGTTAAAGGTCTCATATTATTTACAATTTTTTATGTGTTCCTCTGGTGTATAACGAAATAAGCCACTAAAAACAGCCTGATCTATGTCCTCACTGTATTGTTTGGGGAATTGGTTGTCCTGCATCAAATCTTTTGTGAATAATCTACATATATCATCCCAACCCATAACTCTCCAAAATACGTCTAACATTTTAGTATCAGAAACTTCGAATTTTGTAAATTTACAATCCTCTCGAATTATTTCACATTCAAATTCAATGGATACACTTCCAAGTTCAGCTCCGTCAAGAGTGCTTTCAATTGTATAGACTCCTTGAATTTCTGCAGTAACAAAATCAAAATTATTGGACTGATGGCTTGACCTCATATTGGTGGTTATAACAAAGGCCGGTTTATAATAGGATTTGCTACGAGATTCACAAACCATATATTCACTTAATGATATCATAAATTTTCGTGTTTATTTATATAAATATAATAAGAAAAACCACCGGCAATGATTAGTCGATGGTTCCTCACTTATAATTTCATAATGCTATTCAACGTACGGTGCTGGATCCTTCATTCCATTTGCTTCAAATGCTTCCAAACGTTCTGTGCAGGTACCACACTTACCACACGATTTACCATCCGGTGTAGCATTGTAGCATGATATGGTATTTGCAAGGATATGGTCTATCTCGGGCTCGGTTAATCCCAATTCCCTCATAGAACTACACCCAATATTAAGGACCTCGGCCTTTGTGAAGTTAACGAATGGGGTATGGTAGGAAACCAGGTCACTATCCCAATTCGAAATACGGAAAAGTTCACGTGCCATATTTACTGATTCTTCGGTACAATCAGGATAAATCGCATGGTCGCCGGCGTGTACTCCTAATGCAATTACAACCGATGATTCCTGGCGATAATCACCTTGTGCTCCACATATACCTGCTGCCATTTTATAGTTATCCAGGTTACGTTTTGCCAATGAAAGTGCCTTTGCAAATATAACCGAGCTGAATATTACGTTGCGGTTATTTACTACCGTGCTCTTCATTGATTCCTCCCGGTAATCACCTTCTGGCGAATGCTTATGTTGAACCAATGTTGAAGTGTCTCCGGAGAATACATCGCGTAAATTGATAATCTGGTGGTGTACTGGTAATCCCAATTGTTGCATATAACCAACATTCTCAGTTGCTCTTATAAGTTCCACATTATGGGACTGCCCATAATCAAAACTATATGCATATACCTGATAGCCTTTGGCAAGTAAATCCATTACCAAACAAGTGCTATCCATTCCACCACTATACGATACTATAGCTGTCTTGTCGAAAAAAGAAGGTTGTCTATTCATATGTTATATTATTTGTATAAATATATAAGATTTCCAGGGTTATTTAATTTTCTTTACCATCCGGTGTTTAATCTGATCTACTCTCTTGAAACCCATATGTTTCCAGAACTCGTAACTTGCACCATCATCATCGGTTGGATCCATATGTGTAAGCATTACCCGTTTGGTAGGATAATTAGTGGTGATCCAATCAAACATCTCCCGACCACACCCAAATCCCCGATATTTTCTTTTTACCTCGAACTTGCCTATATATAAGGTTTGTTTGTCCAGGAAGCGTATTAGGGATACTCCCACAAGTTTACCTTCGCAATCCGAAAATACCAGGTATTTTTCCTCACCACAGGCATGTTCGTTATTATCCCAAGGTAATGTATGTAACTGGTTGGCAACCTTTGCGCTAATCTTATCACCAACCTCGACCTTCTTTATAGTACTCAAATCCATATTCCAGTATATTAAATGTTCTACATATTTATATAAAGGAAATCAGAAAAACTTAACAAAAATCGAAGGCTTTTGGTCCCGATCCATTATGTTCGTTAACCTACCTTTTTAGTAGCCGCTATAATATCAGCCAAGAGTGATATTTCCTTAACACGTTCCTCGATTGTTTTACCTTTAATGGTATGGATTGGGTTGGTGCAACCTGCCTCCTGGAGTTCTGTAATTACCTCTTGTATGCATTGATCGACCAGTGTGCGGTTCGAAGTGTTCGTGTCGCGGTAACCGTCGTCGACCATCCCAAACGTTATTGGAAAATAGATATGGACTACATCCTGGTGATTATTTAACCAATCTTTTAGGATTATCATTTGTTTTTCATAACAAGCTTCTGATACCCTACCTATTTTGGAAAGCCATTTGGTATATGCAACCACGTCCATTAGGCCCCTGTCGGAAATGTATTCGGGATACTTTGCAAATAAATACAGGTATTCCATAAAGAACCTGTTTTGTGACCACTCATCACCATTGGTATTTATATGTACGTTCTCATCCTGGGCAGTTAGCGTACGTATCACTTCACGGATACCTATTGATTTCCATTTTTCTGGAAGGTTATTCATAACACTTGTTTTACCTGTGCATTGTGCCCCAATAAGTATAATTTTTACTGGATAATCTGTACCCATATTAGTATAGTTTATTTTTGTTAATATATGGAAAAATATTATGAATTTAAAATAGAAAAGGGGCCTGCAAGCCCCTTGTGTGGTTTATGCTATGATACCTATATTAGTTGTCTGTGTTTGGTAGCTTATCGTCCTTGTATAGTTTCGTAACCAATTCGAGGTTGGAAATAACAAAGTCCCTACCGGCTTCTTTTTGCCATTTCCAAACCCAATCTATAAGTTCGAACATTCCAGTCTGCTCAATCCTTTTTTCATTGACCTCGCTGTTTTCTTTGAGCTTTTCGTTCATAAAATTCCTGATATCTTCCATAATTTCGTATTGTTTTATTCCTCGTCCTCCTCTACCTGCAACACAAACTGTTCGTTGCATTCACCACCTGATTTCCATTGATAAGATTCACCCATTGTACGGCAATAGATTTCATCCAAACCTTCATTGAGAATCAATTGTGAATTTTCCCAAGGATTCAAACGGCCTTTGTATGCCTTGTTAACCCAAATATCAACGTAGTAACCTGTCCAGTTATCGATCTTTACTACACATCCACCTCTTGAAAGAACAGGACGTTCGGTGAAGAACTCGTCTGGGATTACGTATTCAACTTCTGCGCCACGCGATTTAACTACTCGTGTTGCTGTGAGCACCTCCTGTGAGAATGCCGTTATGGACATTACCATAATCATTAAAACTAAAACGATCTTTTTCATACTTATTCTTTTATTTTACCCATTATTTCTCCTGTATCCGTATCAATAACCTGTCCTGCATCGTTTACCTCACAGAATGGTGGTAGGTCGTCAGGATCGTATTCGTGTGATGCTTCCTCCTGGTTCATTTGTTCAATGAACGCCTTGCTACCACGAGATAGAACCGCACCGTCATCCAACTCGGTCGTTGTGGATACATCGGTGTCCGACATCCGGGTTTCGGAGAAGTTCAATTCCAGTTGATAACCCGATATAATCTTATTGAATCCGGCAATACGCTCACGTATCTCCTTGTCAATGGCCAATATCTTATCCTGTACACGCACCTGTGCCATATACAAGGAAGCATTTGATGGATTCTTTGAAATGGCTGTACATAAATGGTCGTGAATTTCCTCGTCTATTTTGGCCATTTTATATAATTTACGCAACCCCTCAATTTCCGTATCAATGCGGCGCTTAAAGTCCGGATGTTCCTCAACAAACTCCTTACTATTATAGCAACGCAATAGGTTTTGGATATTGGAGGAAGCCATAGTATTTGCATCCTGTCCTATTATATCCAGGTCAAGTTCGTAAATATCCTCCAAACCATCAACAGGGATTCCTTCCGAGCTGTTTCCCAAGGCATCCGCAGCATCATTGAATAATTCCTCCAATGAGTTATCCACGAATTTACCTTTATTTTTATTCCCTCGTGCCATAAATTATTTTATTCTTTTTCCTTTAATATATACTTCCCAACCGGTATATTTGGCCAACGATTTAAGTGCGTCCTGATTTTTAAACCATATATTATCACCAACCTCATCTATTAACCATTCTATATGTTCCTTTTTTATCATATTCCTCCAATTTTTGCGAGGAAAAACATAATCCTGGTATGTGAATGGTTCCTGTGGGTCTATTTCCCAAATGTTAACCGGTTCCTTACCCTCGTATTTTATGGTGTAAAAATCCCAATCCGGATCGGATTTCCCTCTAATAAAAGTATTAGATACCCTATCCCCTATTATTTCGAGTAATTCCTTTAAATCCATATTGGTTTTCTTGAGCGTAATTTGTGGGTAACATGTACTCCTGTCTATTGCGCCGGTAAATTGTGAAGTTCTTAATACATGCGTTTGGCCAAAGTCACCCAGGGAGTCCCACATATCAACATCACTTAAACGTTCATCCTCTATGGGGTCAAAACTGCCGTGTTTAAATATATGGATATAGGTTGCGGCCAATTCATCATCGGCATCGAAACCTACTTCCTCGCATAAATATCTACTTAAATCCTTCATATTTATATAATAAATTTTCCCGGCTCAACCCTTAATTACATACCACACAATATCTTTGTTTTATACTGGTTGGCTTCGTCCGAGGTGCTCCAAAAATTATGTGAGGCCTTCAACCATTGTTCGCGTTGTGGTTTACGTCCTTTAATATCGGAGCAGGCTTTGCCGTCACTATTGATAAACCAATACATTTCGTTGTAGGAAATTTTTGCGATGTGGCAAAGATGGGTCTTACCCGAATAGGTATCTATTATATTCATACCATTTTCAAGTTTGGTTTTGTTAAGCGTATTGATCCTGGTATAATAGGTATTACCATCACTTCCAGCAATTTCGATGTTCCAGACCTTACTACGAGGTGTGGTATTTGTGGTTATGCTGGAGATTTCAATAATCGTACCGTTCATTTTTTCCATACGATTTGGCATATTCAACCTGTTCTTCGTGGGGTGTGATTTATTCCACCAGTAACCGGAGAATGTAATGAAATCACCCTTATGGATACGTTCGGTTTCGTCGATCCATTCCTCGAACATTTCGGTGTCAAGGAAAATCTTGTTCATACCGAGATCGATTTCATTATCATCTATTTCGAAGATTTGTCCCTTCTTGATACCAAAGATTTGGTTTGCCTGTAATGCTATAAATTTCATATTCTTAATTTTTAAATATTCTACATTTATATATAATGGAAATGGTTAAAAACTTAACATATTTTTATTATATTATTTTGATTTTTAACGATAAGAATATGATAGAGTTATATTATAATCCAAAGGATACACGATATATTTTTCTCCTCCACGATAACAAAACCATTAAGGAGAAACAATTTAATAAGAGAGCCAGGAAGTACGAGGAAAAAGATGTTCCGGAAATCATTGCTCTGGAAAATCATCTGAACCGTATACCTGATTACATGTTCGCCCCGTCATTTTCCGGTATACCAAAACCAGTATGTTTCCTGGAAAAGCGTAGGATAGGTGAACGAATAATATATTATTGTCTCACCGGATTATGGAAGGAGATAAAGGATTGGTGTAGAGGAAAAGGCATAGATTGTAGGGGTATATATAATCTTACAGATTTCGACAATCCGGATAAACAGGTTGATAAATACCTGTGCTGTACTGATTTCCGGGATTCCCTGGAAGATTTCAAACAATATATTGATAATTGGGGCCTTAATTTGGATTTAAGGGATTACCAATACGAGGCTGTTTGGAAAATTCTTCATTATAAACAATCAATGTCCCAACTCGCAACCAGGGCAGGAAAAACCTTGGTGGCATATTGCATATTTCGTTATATGTTGGAGCATGGTGCACATAATTGTCTTATGGTGGTTCCATCCATATCCTTGGTAAAGCAAGGTGTTGGAGATATGAATGAATACCAGGAATTTTTTACCACGGAGGCTATTTGGGCAGAAGGTGAATATTGTTCGGGTGCAAACCTAACCATTGGTACCTTTCAATCCCTGGTTAAAAGGTGTACAAAAGGTAAGTATAATACCAAAAACAAACACTATAATCCGCAATTTTTCGATAAATTCGATGTAATTTGTATAGATGAATGCCATAAAGGTGATTGCGAATCCATTAAACAAATTATGGCTCAACCATTTGTGAAGAATGCCAAGTTAATATTCGGTTTCTCTGGAACACTACCGGAGGCAAATACAATCGAGTCGTATGGATGCCAATCACTTATGGGTCCTTGCATTCAGGATATATCGACAATGGAGTTGGTGAATGCGGGTTACCTTGCCAAACCGGTTATACACCAAATACGTCTCAAATACGAATCCGATCTCACTAATTCCTATATTAAATACGGTGAATATCTATGTTCCAACTATGTACTGGAGGATGGTAAAAAGATACTACTTCCAAAGGAGGAACGGGATATGACGATGATACACAAGAAGGAATTACCAATCGTATTGAAGGATGCTCGAGCGAAGGTCCTGCAGAAAACACTCACCAAGGAACAATACAAGGACATGTTGGTGGATATGTGTAAGGCAAGCGGTGCCAACCTGTTGGTGTTGGAACAAATGATTGCGGAGCATTCCCAAAAGAAGCTGGAAACGATATACGAACTACTATTTACCAATTCACGATCGAATGGTATAGTATTCGCTCATAATGAATCGTACGTCGATTTTTTACAGGAACAAATCCAGGCAAGATTTCCAGGACGTAACGTATATAAAATTAAGGGGAGTACCACCGACAAGAAACGCCTAAAAATTATTGAGGAAATGAACAAGAATGATAAGGACGCAATCCTGGTGGCCTCCTTTGGTACGGTGGCTACCGGCCTTACCTTTAAGAATATTGACTATGCAATATTTGCACAATCCTTCAAGTCCCCGATAATTGTGTTACAATCCCTCGGCCGTGGTTTATTAAAGACACTGGAGAAGGATACATTCCACCTGTACGATATTATAGACATATTTCCAACCGAGCGCCTGAAAAAGCAAGGTGATTCCAAAACAAAATTATACCGGGAGAAGAAATTCGAATACACCATTGAGCATAAATAATTTATTATATAAGTAATTAAAATAACGGATAATGAAGACACTTTATATGTATATTATGGAAAAAGCTTCGTCGTATGCTAAATATGAGGATATAATCAAACTCAAAGAAATATATGCTCATACATATGATGAAACTAATCCTCCAGATAAATTACCGAACGATATATTCTTTATTATAAAAAAATCCTCACCTAATCAGCTATGCATTCGCAATGTTAACAGAAACGATGGCTGTAAATTGTTATCTAAAGTTTTAGGTGTAAAGATGGGGGATTTCGATATTGATAAATATAATAACGGGATTATTATCCCAACAAAACGAAATATTGGGCCTATCAAAATACACATCACGGATAAAACTATTGGTAAGAAAATACAAACAAGTGACCAGGAAACAGCTACCTGCATAGTGTTTAACACTGTGATTGAAAAATATAATAAGGAACCTCACTATAATGGTATGGATCAGGACGAAATACTAACCATTTTATTGGAAGCACTTCAAGTTGATTTCAAAAATACCGGCTGGTACGAAACATTTGCATTACAGGTGGATAAAATCATAACAGCTCTTGGTGGCATAGATAATGCAAAGAATTATCGTATGGAGCGTTTTGGTGGCCATGATAAATATAAACCCAATGATTGGACGCTTTGGCAACCATATCATAATATGACTTTGGATTATACCAGATTTATGGGCGGTTCAAAAGATAATTGGGATCCAACCGATGTTATATTATATCGTAAGGATCGACAGGCTGACCTCGCTGCAACATTCAATGATTTGGATAATAAAATTAAATCATTAAAACCTGGTGATCCTATAGAATTTGTAGTAGATACCTTGAGAGAATTATATAAGGATAGTGATAAACCGTTTATGGGTATATCACTTAAGAAACTTGGTAAATCTGCCAGTTTGGAATATTATAATATGACCGATGGAGACAGAATCAATATCAAACAGGATCCAAAAACTATTAACACAACAGTACGTAAAGGTAACAAAGGCATATATGCACTCCTCGAAGGTGATTATAAATTCGAGGATGTGGTAATTTCAGGAGAATTGCAGGATGCCAAACCACATATCATAAAACTCGAATTGAGAACATTCGGTGCAGGTATTAACGCACTGGATGTGACTCTTGAATCCGGTCCATCAATTGGTAAATGTCCTACCAATGTTTGGACTAAAATATTAAAGGTTAGTAGTACGGATACGATAGAAAATTGCGTTGAAGCATTTAGGGTATTTATGGAAAATGCCAACATAAATGATATAAACACTATGGTTCAGGCTGCTGCAAAGAACGGCCCTCATTGCTTACCATTCGTTCTCATACATTAAAATATTATAGTTATGCCAGCAACAAGTAAATCCCAACAACGATTATTCAGTATGGCACTTGCCGTACGCAAAGGAGACCTCCCACGCAGTAAGGTGTGGAAGGCTGTACTTGATATAGTGGATTCGGACATGTCGAATAAGGAAATCGAAGACTTCACAGTATTAAAAGAATCAAACAAATATAGAACAATGAAAACATTATCAGAATACATAGTAGAGGCTATAGTAAGCGAGGCTTTTCAAGCATTCGCAAGTACAAAGGAATCATCCGGCACCAATCCTCCTGTGTCGTGGAGCGATTACGATAGAATAGATTATATGGTACAATCCACTCTGTCCGATAACCTCGACGATCAGGTATCAACCATCGGAGAAAAGAAAGTTGAAAAATATAAAGCATGGTTGGAAGCAAATAGCGATAAACTTAATATGTTCACCCTGTATGTGAACAAATACGGTCGCTTTGCAATCATGCTTAATAACCGAGCATTGGCAGAAGATACGGAATACTACATTATGATGTCCGGCAGAACAGCAGAGGAAATGGTGCTGTGGTTGAAAGCCAACATATCCAAGTGCATCACATTTGCCAAGAAATACACTAATTACAAA
>AUXO013838366.1_pt1 | contig 14833 bp, 8 predicted proteins | sample 768731 | NCBI WGS metagenome assembly AUXO01 (sample SAMN02715735, study PRJNA202380) | gut metagenome | biome: sheep rumen | host: Ovis aries | place: New Zealand: Palmerston North | reverse complement strand
ACAAAGTTAGATATTGATACTAATAAAGTATTAATTGATAACATTATTGAAGCAGGACTCACAAGTAGACTTGATGTCAGTCAAATTGAAAAATTTACCACTATTTCAAGTTCAAGAGACCAAGTTTATCAGCTAATTGACACAATGTGTCAAGACTCAACAGTTGCTTCTATTGTTAGAACTTACGCTTCTGATGCTACAGAAACATCTGACAATGGACATATTGTTTGATGTGAATCACAAGATAGTAAAGTTAGCAAGTTTGTTAATTATTTACTTAATGTCATGAATGTTGATAAAAATATTTTTGGTTGGACTTATAGCTTAATTAAATATGGTGATATTTATTTAAGACTTTTCCGTGAGTCAGATTATGATGACAAAATATTTAAATCAGATAATGTTGATCATGCAGTTTCCGCAACAAGAAAATTAAATGAAGAAGTTAAAGTTGATGAATCTGTAAATATCAGCACACATTCTATAAAAGATAATTATAGCTACTATGTTGAAATGGTACCAGACCCAAGTACAATGTTTGAGTTAACTAAATATGGTAAAACATATGGTTATATTGAAACACCAAATAATACCAAAGGTTTAGATATGAACCAGTATGTTGGTGGTACAGCTATGTTAAATGGTGCAACTCAAAACTTTAATTATAGCTTTAAAACTGGTGAAGTTAATGTCTATCAAGCAGATGACTTTGTTCACGCTTGCTTAGAAGATAATTTAACAAGATTTCCAGAGTCAGTTGATTTATTTTATAATGTAGATGAAGATGTTGTCAGTGGTAAAAAATCACACAAATCTAAAACAACTGAAAATACTTCTGCACAATCATACACTGTTAAACGTGGTAAATCAATGCTTTATGATGCATATAAGATTTGGAGAGAAAAAGCACTTCTTGAATCTGCTGTTCTCTTAAGCCGTGTTACTAAATCAGGTATTGTTAGAAAGGTTGCTGTTGAAGTTGGTGATATGTCTAAAGAGCAAGTTCAACAAACACTCAGACGTGTTAAAGAAATGTTTGAACAAAAAACAGCTTATAAAGAAGGTACATCAATGACTGAGTATACAAATCCTGGTGCAGTTGAAAACTTCATCTACTACGGAACACATAATGGCCAAGGTGCTATCTCTGTTGAATCTGTTGGTGGTGATTATGACCCAAAAGAATTAACAGACTTAGACTGGTGGAATAATAAATTTTTCTCCTCATTTGGTATTCCAAAAGCATTCTTTGGTTGGACTGATGATGGTGCTGGATTTAATGGTGGACAATCATTATCTATTATTTCTAGTACATATGCTAAAGGTGTTAAAAGAATTCAAAATGCAATTTTACAAATGTTAACAGATGCTATTAACCTTATTCTCTTAAATAAAGGTTGCAAAGCATATCTTAATAACTTTGTATTAAAAATGAGAGCTCCATTAACACAAGAAGAATTAGACTATAGAAAAGATTTCACAGATAGAATTCAATCTATTAGTAACTTAAATGCTTTATTTGGTGATGTTGAAGATAAGGCAAGAAGATTAACAATTCTTAAATCACTTGTTAGTACACTTTCATTAGGTGATGATGTTATTCAAGAAGTTCAGAAAGAAGCTGATGCTGCTAAAAAAGCTGCAAAAGAAGCTGAAGAACAAACTAAGAATGAAGAAACTGAAACAAGTAAAGGAGAGACCACTGAAACAGAAACAGCTGAAACAGAAACTGAAGATGCTGGTTTAGAAGACTTAGATCTTACACCAATGCCAGAAGAAAAGGAATCTGAAGGAGGTAAAGAAGTATTAAATGAACAAAGTTTCTTTGTTGATGACGATGACTTACCACTTCCAGAAGAACTTGACCCAAACAGAGATTTCTCTGAAAATAAATAGCTAGTATTTGAAAGGAAAATTAATTATGATTACAAAGAATGATTGTTTGTCTATTCTTGTTAAATTAGAAGATAGCGGGGTGTCTGGTATTGACCCATACATGAGAAAATTACTTATCTCAAAAGAAGTTCCTCTTGATGTGCTAAAATTTATTGCAGCTAATAGAGGAATTGAAGTTAGCAATTTCTATGAAGTATTACGTAAAAGTCATAATCAAAAAAAATCGCCACTTTATACAAATATTTTAAAAGAAGTTCAAGATGAGAAGAGTATTGTAACAACTTTATCAAGCCTTCTCACACAAATCCTTCTCTATGGTAGTAAGCTTGAAAATGCTGATAGCTTCTATAGAGAAGTAAGAGCTGAAGAAGTTTCAAGAACGCTTAATAACTACTTTAAAACAGGTTTAGTTGAAGAGTGTTCTACTCTTCTAAAGCTCATCAAATCTGATTTACTTGTTCTAGAATATATTTCTGGAAGAAGAGAATTAGCAGCTTAGTTAATAAAGGAGGTTATTCATGGTAACAGAAGCTATAATTTTATCAATAGACTTTAATGCAAATTCATGTGTTGTCAGGATACCTCTTTTTGAAACAGCCAATACAGTAGAAAATTTTACTGCTACTGCTAAATTTGCTATTCAACCAGGCATTTACAATGGATATAATATTGGTGATACTGTTTGGGTAAGTTTTATTACTGATAAAAAAGAAACTCCACTAGTAATTGGTAAGATATATCAAGGTTCTGATATAGAAAAAGAAGTAAAAGGTGGTGCTATTGCTGCAGCAAAGCTAAAAGTTTCTGATTATGCTACTTTACCAGAAGGCACACAAATAGATACTTCATATGCTAATTTTGATACTATTAAAAAAATAATTGAAAATATTAAAAATATCCAAGAAAATATTGATGGTGAAAATAATTCTATGGATATCTACTCAGAAGATGAGCAACAAATTGGTTATTGAGTAGATGGTAAGGCTTTATATAGAAAAACATTTATTAGAAATATTAATGTAACTGGCCCAAATACTATCTCTGAAATTTTTGATTTATCTGACTTAAACTATGATTTGCTATGGGTAGATACAGGTAATACATTTTTAATTGGTGAAACGTATAGTACTGGATGTTACTATGTACAACCAGATGATCGTTTTTATACTTATATAATAGAGGATAGCAAACAATTGGTTGCTAGTGGTATACCAGTTTCAGGTAATAAAATAATTAAAATTGCTATAACAATTCGCTATACAAAAAAATAAAAATAGATTTAATAAATTTTCAAAAATAACTAAAAATAACTTGCTAAATTATATGATCTGCAAGTTATTTTATTTTAGAGGTAAATATGAGAAGTTTCCACTTTCCAGACATGTTTAAATCAAATAGCTCTAATATTTGGAAAAGCTCTGAATATTTAGAACAGACAAAACAAAATACAACTATTTTACTTCACTGTGAACGTGGTGAACTTTTTGGTGATCCATATTTAGGTATTATGTTAAAGCATTATTTATTTGATCAAAATAATTATATTTTGAGAGACGCAATTATTGATACTATTTATACACAATTAGCCATATTTATTCCGCAAATAAAAGTTAGACGTGAAGATATTCAAATTGAACAAAATAAACAATTAGGAAAACTTATTTGTAGCTTTATTGGTACAAATCAAATAGATTATACAAATAATACATATAATTTAGTATTATTTGATGAAAGTGAATTTTAAGGAGCAGCTTAGAATATGATTACAAATAAAGATTTATCAGTAGTAAATTTATCACCTGTTAAAAAAGATTATTACCAAATTTGGAATGAACTTTTAGATGTAGCTAAAAAATTATCAGAACGCTGGGACCCAACCTCAACAAATGAGACTGACCCAGGTATTGTTTTACTTAAAGTTTTAACTGCTGTTGCTGATAAATTAAATTACAATATTGACAAGAATATTCTTGAAGCTTTTATGCCATCTGCTGCTCAAGAAGAGTCTATGAGAAAGCTTTGTGAAATGATGGGTTATAATATTAAGTATTATCAATCTGCTATCACAAAGGTTAAAATAGCATATACTGGTGAAATTCCTGAAACTGAATCAGACTCTTTCACACTATCAATACCACAATTTACTAATATTACTAATCTTGATAAGGATGTAAATTATGTAGTTATTGGTGATGCGACTGGAGCGCAAGGTGGCCCATTTACATTAGAAGTTAAACCAACATCAGATATTCTATATACTACTTTAACATGTATTGAAGGTGAACTTGTGCAATGTGAATCAAATAATGATAATATTATCTCAAGCAATCAATTAGATGATAAGCATAGATATTATTTGCCAGAAACACAAGTTGCTGAAAATGGTATCTTTATTTATAATATTGATGATAATGGACTTGCTAGTCAAAAAACAAAATGGGAAAAAGTTGACAATTTAAATACATCAACTATTGGCTCTGCTGTTTATAAATTTGGCTATGATTCAAGGGAAGCAAGACCATATATTCAATTTCCAGATGATATAGACCAGCTAATTAAAAATGGTTTATACATTTATTATATAAGAACTGCTGGAGTAAATGGAAATATCTCTGCAAATACTCTATCAACATTTAAAGATTTTAACAATGGTGGTAGCACAAGTGTTATTGTATCTAAAAGAGGTGGAGAAAAAATTGATAATGCCTCAGAAGCAGACTTCACAATTTTAAATGAAAATGCAGCAGTTAATGGCTCAAATATCGAAACTATTACACAGGCATATGATGGATTTAAGAAGACTATTGGTACTTTTGATACATTAGTTACTTGTAGAGACTATATGAATAAAATATATGGTCTACTTGATGAAACTGGTATACCACTTGTTTCTAATGCTATTGTTTCAGATATTAGAGATGATATTAATAAAGCTATTACTCTTTGTACTTTTGGTGACTATGGAATTAGCTATGTTGATAAATCACGTGAAACTACTAATGGTGCAGATGCCATAACACATTTTAATTTAATTCTTTATCCATTTAAAACTGTATCTGGAATTAATAGTTATGATGAGTATGTTAATTCATTCAGAACTGATTTTACTGTTGCAGATGATGTAAAGCAAGGTATTGAAGATTACAAAACAATTGCTCATATTATTGATAACGGCGAGGAAGATGGAAATATCTTATGCATTAAAAACTACTTAAAGTTAAATGCTAGAATAACAACAATTAATAAAGTAAATGTTGCTGAACAGGCAGAAATTTTAGCAAATATTAAGGAAGCTATCTATTCTACATTTAATATGAGACAGCTTGATTTTGGTGAAGAAATACCATTTGAAGCTATTTTAAATTGCATTGAATCTGCTGATACAAGAATTAAAAATGTCGCTTTGGATGAGCCAATTTTAGATACAAGATTTTTAGTTTACAATGATAATGAGACTATAGAATATGCTGCTAATGATAAAACTGATATAAATGAATATTATAAAGAAGTTTATAATAAGTTAGCTCTTAGAAATGTTTTAGCAGGAAGAGTTGAGTTGTTTAATTATGACACTTCTTTTAGTACTTCATTTAAAGAAAAAGATGTTAGTTTTTATGGTTCAGCAGATAAAGAAATTGATAGCTTAGAAATGTCTTGTGAATTACCATTGCCTACCACTTCAACTCCAACAATGCTTAAAGAAAATGAAGTGATTAAGTTTAGAGCAAAAAATTATAAAACAGTAGTTACTTATCCAGCATATGTTAGATATTGTTATACTGGTAGCACAGTAAATGATGGTAGTGATTATGAGCTTACTGGTGATAAAAAACTTTACATTTACTATGTAGATCAAGATGGAACACCTAAATATATTACTTATAAGTACCATACTAATAGTGAAGAGCCAAGTGAAAACTATGGAGATATAATTTGTCCTAGTGGTTTTGACTTACACACAACAACTGGTGGAAGTGGCTCAATAAAGGCTATTAATTTTAAGTTTGAAGATGGCCATTTTGATATGCTAAATATGGAAATTTTAGATACAAATGAGCAAATTAGTATTAAAGTACCATCTACTATCTCATTTGAAGACAGTAATACCAGCCTATACTGGATTATGAATAATGCTACTAATAGTATAGAATTTAATAACGGTAAATATATTCTGCAAGATGGTGAATATATTTTCTATACAGATAGATCAAAAACTGCAGTAGCATATTATGGTACAGGTAATGAGCTTACTATTCCACAAAATATGGCTGGCTTATATAAAAATCTTAAACAAACAGTCTCAGCTGAAGATATTTTAGTAAATGGTATTAAATCAATTCCATGGAGACAATTTAGTTTTGATGATACAACTAATAACCTTAAAATTAGTGAATATCAATATGTTACTTTAACTGCCGGTGATAAGTTAAAAAAGATTACAATTAGTACTCTTGGTAGCTATGATTCAAATTCTACATATGCTGTTGGCGATATAGTTACAAATTTAAATAGTGAAAATAAGCCTGAATTTTATAAATGTAATACAGCTATTGAAATACCAGAAACTTGAACTTCTGATCATTGAACTTCACTTGGTACTGGCATAAATAAAGATTGAAAAGAATGCAGTAATGTAGAATATGAATTAGCTGACGGAAAATCAAAACCTTTACCATCAGTAATTGATGGTTGGGAAGCTAGAAGCTATTTAGCATTAAATGTTGGTCCAGATAAAGAACAATTATTAGAAAATGAAAGAGATAAAATTACAGTTAATTATTCTGGTATTAATGAAACACCTACAGATATATTTGGCCCAATGGCTATTAAAACAAACTACCAATGTAATGCTGTAGCAGATAAGTATGATGGCTGAAAAAATCTTTTTGAAATTGCCAAAGAAGCTGGTGATGACTCACTTGAGCCATTTAGAATTAAAACATTTAAAGAAGATAATACATTAAATCAACAAGGTATTGTTTTAAATAATTTTGGCACCAGCTATAAATGAACAAAAGTTGATATTGCTGCTTTAGTTGATAAAGGAATCTCAGAATTTACTTTACAAACAAGTATTCCTGATGCAGACCATTATGGTTTAATAATGTTTTATTTAACTTCTAATGATAAAAATGATCCTGCTGCTCAACAAAAGCATATTACTTTAAGCACTAGTGTACCGCTTGGTATCTTTAATAATACAGATACCTATAATGTACAAAATTTAACTATGCATTGGTGAGACGGTATGCATATAGCAGATTCATCAGAAGAAAATTCTGACTCTGATAATGAAAATACTTATATGTTAAGAAGTGGAATTAATGTTGTTTATATTCCATATAGTAACAAGGCAGAAAAAATTACTATTAGAAAGCCAGCCGATGGCTCTAAAGATGTTTCATTAATTTTTAGTAATTTAGATCTAGTTAAAAAGTCAACTACTGGTAATAGTATTCATCTCTATGGTATAAATACTGATTTACTTGGCTATTATAATATTGAAGATAGCAGCACACCTGATAGAAATGTTGATATTAAAGTATTACAGCAGCTTAAAGAAATTGTTTGTGGGTCTACCATTGTTACAACTGTTAAATCAACAGATAATTTCTATTATAACTGTCCAATGGATAGCGGTACAGTTTTAAGTATTAATCCAAATGCAATTGATTCTAATACAAATAAAAATGAAAACTTAGCCTCAGCCAGAATTTGGTATGATTATAATAATGTTAACAATAAGTTTGTTATTTCTGAAATTGATGCAGATTATTTAGATAAAGGAATTCAGATTGCACAATCATCTAAAAAATAGTTTATGATAAAATTACAAAATTATACACCTGAAGTTTATTATCAGCAGTCAAGAGACTTTCAATATCTTGGCCGTCTTTATGATGTTGTTTTAAATGGAGTAAAGACTAATGCTGATATGATTTATGATATTCCATCAAGTGATGCAGCTGGATCAAAAATGATTGATTTACTTGCACTAACACTTGGATTTAAGTCAAAACACAGTTATAGTGTTAATCAACTGGCTGGCATTTGTAGTATTTTTCCAACAATTTTAAGATATAAAGGTACAAAATATGCTATTGACTGTGTTGTTAGAACTCTTTTATCTGTAGAAGGTATTGTTAAAAACTATAGTATTGAAAAAGACGTAGAAGATAGCTTTAAATGGTATGTAATTGTACCACTTGAATTATCTGATATTAATTTACTTAGAGACTTACTAGATTATATTATTCCAGCTGGAATTTCATGTGAAGTCACAAGAGCTACTACTGAGACTCTTGATGCAGCAAGAACAACAGTTTATGCAAATACTACTATGAAGTATGCTGCAAAATATACTGATGACGCTTCAAAAATTGCAAAAGGTGAAGATATTGCCAAGAAACCATATGATGCAGATAGTGAAAATCCAAATGGTTATGATAATGGTAAATATGAAGATGGATTTATGGTTAATAGCACAATTTATAAAAAACCACAAACAAAGAATTAATAAATATATTGAGGTATAAAATTATGGCAAGAAAGAAAAAAGTAGTTAAAAAACCAGTTGCTGGAACAGCTAATAATATTGGCTATACTGGTAATATTACAGTAACACTTAAAAATGGAAATAAAGTAGTTTCTACACATCACTATAAAAATAATGGTAAATTAAATTTATGGTACTTTCTTTCAGCTACACTTGCAGGCCAATATGCTGAAGCAGAGCTGTATAGACCAACAAGAATAGTTTTATATTGATGTAAAGATGAAGCTGTACCAACTGAAGACCCAATAGCTGGTGTTGACCTAACTAATACTAATAGCTTTGTAAGATTAACTGGCGAAATATCTGCTAATAGAGCAACAGAAGTTTTACCAGTAAAAAGTGGTGGAACAACTGTAAACTGAACTGCTACAATACATTTCTTAGTACCACCAGCACACTTTTCAAAAATAAAGGATGCATGGATAAATACAGCAGTATTATATGGAAAAACAGAACCAACTAGCATTACAACAAATAATAAGAATAATTATAGTGCTATTTATTTCTTTACAAAACAAGATGAAGTTAGTGGAGAAATTAAATGGATAGGTGATGATGATAAAATTATTGTTAATGATATTAAAGAAAATTATAATCTTATTATTGATTGACAAATGTCATTTGATAACAAATAATTAGGAGAATAGTATGGCAAATTTATTAAAAGAAATTACAGTTCAAGAAGCTGGCAGTAGCATTACTGGCTATGCTATTTTAAGTAATAATATAAAAGTATATCCAGCAAGTGGACGTGGTAATGCTACAACACCTAATATAAACATTGAATCTAGACTTCAAACTGAAACAAACTTAACTATTAGTAAGCCAAAAAAGACATATATTGAAAGTATTTCACATTGAGCAGATAGTGAACCAAGTGAACTTATTTTTCACATTAATGGTTATTACTTTATAGTTAATGGCTTGAAAAAACAAAATTTGCCAGCCAGCCTAAAAGATAATCCTATTTTTGCAAGTATTAAATATAAAACTACTACTATTGCACAAGGACAAAAAACTAAAGAGCTTGATACTTTTTATAGTATAAGTGGTGTTACAACATCAGAACTTGATACATATGATCAAACTGAGCAAGCAAGTTATTTTTATGGTTTATTATTAACAAATAGTGATGCTTTAGGCAATGATAGACTTCAACTTACTACAGCTAATAATAATATTGATACTAGCCAACTTTTACCATATATTGCTAGCGGAAATGAAACAGATAATAGTGATTTTGATAATAGAACAAGTGCAACATCTGTTGTTCTAAATTCTTATGATAATAATGCATCAGGTAAGTATTCTCTTGCTATTGGTGATCATACTAGTGCTATTGGTGATGCTCAATATGTTGCTGGCAGATACAATATAGCATCAGCTGATTATGCTGAAATTATTGGTGGTGGTACAAATTCAGAAAGTAAGAATATTAGAACTCTTGATTGAGATGGTAATGAAGTATTAGCTGGTAATATTAATATTACTGGCAAAGCTGATATTACTGAAACTTTGACTGTTGAAGATGCTGTAACTTTTGGTAGTACTCTTGAAGTTACAGGTAACACAACATTAAATAAAAACTTACATGTTGTTGAAAATACAACTATTGATGGTAATACTGTAATAGAATCAACTACTGATGCAAGTACTAGTAGTGCAGCATTAAAAGTTAAAGGTGGCACTAGTATAGCAAAAAAACTAAATGTTGGGGGAGCTACTGCAATTGCTGGTAAAGTATCTATTACAAATACAACTGATGCAACTAGCTCTACTGGAGCACTGGTAATTAGTGGTGGTGCTAGAGTCACTAAAAAATTAAATGTCGGTACAGATATAGTTGCTGGTGGTGATATATCTATTAATGGAACAGCTAATTTAAATGGTGATGTGACTATTAAAAATGGCCAAATACTAACTTATCAAAATAAGGAATTAGTTAGCTTAATATATCCTATTGGCTCTATTTATATGTCTGTTAATAGTACAGATCCAGGAACACTTTTCCCAGGAACTACATGAACAGCTATTTCTCAAGGACGTGTTCTTATTGGTGCTGGTAGTAATGGAACAACTAATTATACTGCAGGAAGCACCGGTGGTACAGAAAAGTGGAGTATTGCATCATTTAATACAGAGTCAACAACACTTACTACCAATCAAATACCAAGCCATACACACAGTTCTGGCACTTTAAAAACATATAACCAGACTCTTTCTGGCTCAGCAACATTTATAGGTTTTCACAATGCTGACTACTTAATATATAGTACTTCTGGTATATTTTCTATGACTTATGATGCTGGCCAATCATCACAAAGTATTGATGATGTATCAGCTAGCCATGCAAGAGAAAAACTTAATATTAATGCATCACATGAGCATGGTATTTATGGTAATACTGGAGCAGAGGGTGGTGGACAGGGCCATACACATGCTGTTAAAAAATTAGAAGAAACAACAGTTCAACCATATTTAGTTGTCTATATGTGAAAACGAACTGCATAAAAGGAGAATATTAATTTATGACAGATTTATTTAAAAGTTATACATATAATTCAAAACAAGGATATTTTATTCTGAGTGATAAAATTAATATTTTTCCTACGGCAAATAGAGGACAAAAAACAGTTGATGCTAGTAGTGATACAACGCCAATTAATTTAGAATCAAGATTACAGACTGAATATAATTTAACAAATAGTAGTGGAAATAGAAAAACTTATATCAAATCTTGGACTATTGCTGCAGTTGAAGGTGAAAAAACAGAGCTTGAATTTTACATAGATGGATACTATTTTAAAGTTTTAGATGTTAGACCAGAAAATTTATCTGATAAGCCATATGTAAATATTATAAAAACAACTACAAGTATTTCTAGTACTGAATCTACATTAATACTTAACTCATTTTATACGACTGCAGTCGGAAATAATAATGCTGTTGTTGAGGAAATGCTAGACCATAAATTTAGTGATGAATATTATTTTACCGGCATTTTCTTCTCAAATGAGCCATTAAATGTATCTGGCAGCCACTATATTAAGCTATTAGCAGACTTAGATGATAGCTCTGATGAAGTTGAGCCAAACTATGGTGAATACTTACCAAAAACAATCTCAGGACATAATATAAGCAGTAATGGAATAGTTCTTGGAACAGATAGCTCAAGTGAGGCAAAAAGAGCCACTGGTGATAGAGCTGTTGCTATTGGCAAAGATACAATTGCAAGTGGTGATTATTCTTTTGCTGAAGGTGATAGCAGCAGTGCATCAGGGTACGCCTCACATGCAGAAGGTGCCGATGGTAACAAAGCTATTGGATATGGTGCACATGTTGAAGGTTGTGGTAATATTGCTGAAGGTACTACCTCACATGCTGAGGGTTCTTTCACAACTGCTTCTGGTGAAGTTTCACATGCCGAAGGTAAGTGTACTACTGCATCTGGAGAAGCTGCCCATGCTGAAGGTGCCTGGACAATAGCTTCTGGCAAATATGCACATACTGAAGGTGCTGAACTAACAGAAGCTTCTGGGGAAGCATCACATGCTGAAGGATGGCATACAAAAGCATCTGATAAAATGGCACATGCTGAAGGCTATTATACAACTGCTTCAGGTGAAGGATCTCATGCAGAAGGCTGAAGTACAACTGCCTCTAGTGCAGCTTCTCATGCTGAAGGTGAACATACAGAAGCTAGTGGTGATGACTATATTACTATTAATGATACTAAATATTTTGCAAGGCATGCAGAGGGTATATTAACAAAAGCTCTAAGCTATGGAGCTCATGCTGAAGGTGCTCAAACAACTGCTTCTGGTAGTTATTCTCATGCTGAAGGTTATAGTACAGTTGCTTCTAAAAACAATGCCCATGCAGAAGGTAATAGCACTGAGGCATCTGGCTATGATTCACATGCTGAAGGTTATGATGCACATGCAACTGGTGACTATGCACATGCTGAAGGCAGCATGACAACTGCTAATGGTAGAGCAGCACATGTTGAAGGTGAAAATGCATCTGCTAATGGTGATGCATCTCATGCTGAAGGACACAGCTACGCTTATGGCGAAGCTAGTCATGCTGAAGGTAGTAGTGAAGCAGTTAGTAAGTATTCTCATGCTGAAGGACAAAATACAGAAGCTAGTGGTGATGATAGTACCCTTATTGATGGTACTAATTATTATGCAAGACATGCTGAAGGTATATTAACAAAAGCTCTAAGCCGTGGAGATCATGCTGAAGGCTGTTATACAACTGCTTTTGGTGGTTTCTCTCATGCTGAGGGACAAGGTAATAAAGTTAAAAATGCTGTTACTTTTGGAGAATATGTCAGCTCTAACCCATATACTCATAAGTATACTTATAAGTATACTGGAAGTTTGCATTCTAAAGTTATAGTCGGTTGTGTATTAATTGTTGTTTTTATTGATAAATACTATGCTTTAAAAGTTACTAATATTGACTATAATAATTCACAAATTAGTTTTTCTGCTTCATCGGACTTTCCAGCTGGAAGATTACCAAATGCTTATCTAGCACTAGGAGTTGCATCTGGTGCAGCCTCTCATGCAGAAGGAAATGATACAACTGCTTCTGGCTTGTATTCTCATGCAGAAGGTAAATCTACAACAGCTTCTGGCTGGTATTCTCATGCTGCTGGTATTGGAACAATTGCAGCTGGTGATGCTCAGACTGTTGTTGGAAAATATAATACCGAGAATAATACAACTGATTTATTTGTTGTTGGTGGTGGAAGTGATGACAGCCATAAGAAAGATGTTTTTATGGTTGATAGTAATAATACAACAACTACTGGCAATTTTAGAATTCAAAAAAATACAACCAAAAGTGTAGCGATTTCTTATGATTCTGATAGAGAAATAATTAAATTTACATTTGAATAAAGAAAGGTTTTTTAGATGAGTTTAATAGCTAGATTTTCATTAAATAATAATCTAAATAATAGTGGTGCTAAAACCTTTACTTTTTCTAATACACCAACTTTTACTAGTGATGGTAAAGTTACAAAATACTGTGGACAATGCACCAGTACATCATATGGTACTAGATGTAATTCCGCAGAAACAATTCCACTTTCAAATACAGATCCTATCTCAATGTTTACATGAGTATGTATGAATAGCTATGAAACAACAGGTTCTTATTTAAATGGATTAGTCTCAAACCATAAATATAGTGATAATAGTGAGCATGGTTCTGGATTTGGGTTAACTTTAAGAAATAATTCAGCATATGGTGATAATAGTTTTCAAGTAAGCTTGTCAACAGCACACTCTAATGGTAGAACTTATAATAGATACTATGGTAAAACAAAATTTTATATAAATGAATGACACCATGTTGGCTTTACTTATGATGGATCAAAAATTAAGTTATATTTAGATGGTAATGAAGAAACTATTATTGATAATGGAACAGATACTAATAAAAAGTATCTAAATTTTACTTCATCATACAGTTCCAATAATCCAATTGGTTTATTTTGTTGGTCAATTGGCTACAATGATTATACAGGTAATTATAAACTAAATGATGTTAGAATTTATAACCATGCTTTATCAAAAGAAGAGGTAAAAGAAATTGCACAAGGGTTAGCTGTTCATTATGCTTTTAATTTTGAAGACTTATACCAACCAATAGAGTATCTTGAGAGTACTGGTACACAATATATTGATACTGGTATTAAAGACTCAAATAATACTTGTATTGAAGTTAAATATATCCTAAATACTAACCATTCAGTTTATGGTACTACTACTGGTTTAAATTACACAGCAAGTAATGACTATAAAGGTGGGTACTTCTATTATTCACCTCATAATGATGCTGGTAATCCAATAGTTGATAGAGTCACTACACCACAAATTATTATACAAGATAATAATAAATGTTATAGAAATAGTATATTAGTTCATGAATATGCCGCAAATACTTTTACTAATAATTTATCAATGTTCTTATTTGGTAGGCAAAAAGAAGATGGTACATTAGGTGACTCTGGTAATGTAAAATTATATTATTGTAAAATATGAGATAATAAGAAATTAGTTAGAGATTTTATTCCAGTTGTAAGAAAAACTGATGCAAAACCAGGATTATTTGACTTAGTTAAAAACAAATTTTATATAAATGCTGGAGCTGGAGAGTTCCACTATAGTGCAACATTAACAAGTAATAACTGTGATGTTGGTAGTTCTTCTGCTGTATCAAATGGAACCATCTCAACAACTAAAAGTAATGGCTGAGATACTGGCGGTTGTGTAACTAAAAAACCTATCTCTGGGGATTGCTATATTGAATGCTTTTTAAATCAAACAACATCACATGTTATGGTTGGCTTATCAGATGGATACT
>AUXO011817615.1_pt1 | contig 14835 bp, 14 predicted proteins | sample 768731 | NCBI WGS metagenome assembly AUXO01 (sample SAMN02715735, study PRJNA202380) | gut metagenome | biome: sheep rumen | host: Ovis aries | place: New Zealand: Palmerston North | reverse complement strand
ACTGCGCATTTTGAAAAAGATGCGCAGATTTTTTATTTTTGGACATAATAAAAGCATGAAAAAGATAATAATATCATTAGCTGCCTTTATTACTATTGCCACTGGTGTGGCAATGCCAGCTTCTGCACAGCACTGTGATGTTCAGCGTGGTGACAGTATGTGGCGCATTGCCAAAAGATATAAAGTGCCTTTTGGAAAGGTACTGATTTTGAATAAACATTTCAGGAATCCACACATGATCCATCCAAAGGATGAAGTGGAACTGCCTGATGGATCAGCTGGAACTTCCACAACAGATCCTGCCACAGGTGATAGCGCAGGCACTGGATCTGAAGGAAGACAGGCTGAAATGACACAGGCAGAAGCAATCCTGAAGCTTGTAAATCAGGAAAGAAAAAAGGCCGGTGTTCCTGCACTCACACTGTCAGATCAGCTGACTAACATTGCATACATTAAAGCCAAAGACATGGCTGACAAGAACTATTTCAGCCATGAATCACCAACATACGGTTCACCTTTTGACATGCTGAAGAAGTTTGGTGTTTCATATTCTGCTGCAGGTGAAAACATAGCTGCTGGACAGAAAACTGCAGAAGAAGTCATGAACAGCTGGATGAATTCAAGCGGTCACAAGGCCAATATCCTGAACAAGAATTATACACAGCTTGGTGTTGGTTTTTATCGTGGTGGTCAATATGGTACTGAATGGGTGCAGCTGTTCACAAGGCCATAAACAACAAAGCATCCTGACTTCAGGGTGCTTTTTTGGTTGCTTTGGTGGGTATCGTTTAAAGACCGGTTCTGATTGATAATTATTATGATGACATATTTTTCAGAAAGGTGGTGAATTCACATTGAACAAAGATTATTGGTTTGAATGGGCAAAGGCTGCTGGTGTACGTGCCATTAAGACTGTAGCACAGACTGCTGTTGCACTGATCGGTACAAATGCCATTGGTGTCACAGATGTTGACTGGTTCGCAGTTGGATCTGCAGCAGTGCTTGCAGGTATCGTGTCACTATTAACATCTGTTGCAGGCATTCCAGAGGTAGAAAAGAAATGAATTATTTGATCACTGCAGTTCTGTCAATTGTGTCTGGTGTGCTGGTAGCGATCATTAAAGGCCTTATTGATGAAAATGAAAAACTGCGTAACAAAAAACAGGATGATGAAAAGAAAGAATCTGAAGCACTGCGCAATGGAGTGCTGCAGCTGCTGAAGATCCAGATCATTGAATACCATGACAAATACATGGCAGATGACAACATACCACCATATGTTTATTCAAACTTTGACAGCATGTACAAAGCATATAAAGCATTGGGTGGCAATGGCACTATTACACGCATGAAAGAAGACATTGACAAGTTAAGAGTAGGAAAATGACATGATCAGATTTAATATTATAGGTTTTAAAAAGAATGATCCTGATCCACCAAGATGGGGTGACTGCACCATTATTGATGATGGTGCAAATTATCTGGTTATTGATGGTTATTGCCAGATAGGTACAACCAGACTGATCAGCAGGTTGAAAAAACTTGGTGTTAAGAATCCTGTGCTGTTCATCACACATGGTCATTATGATCATTACTATGGCATCAGAAAGATCATTAATGATTCGTATTTTGCACCAAAAGCACTGTATATGTATGATCCTGATTCACTGGTTACAAGTGCTTCATCTATCAGAAGTGAAATCCGAACCATGAAAGCAATCAAGGATGAAGCGCAAAAGCGTGGCATTCCTGTGAAGTACCTGAAGAATGGTGATCATTTGGAATTTGGTGAAATCAAGTTTAATGTGTATCGTGATCAGCCTAAATACACTGACAACAGTGATGCATACATAAATGATGGTTCACTGTGCTTCTGGTTTCCTGATCTTCTGTACCTGACAACAGGTGATGCTGGCATGTGGTGCGCCAACAGATACAATCTGCATCCCATTATGGTCAAGGGTGGTCATCATGGCAATGACATGTCTGGTGATGGCCTGAAACCTTCACAGATGTGTCCTTGGTTAAAAAGGCATGGCTGCAGATATTATTGGGATAACGACATTTCAGGAAATTACACAGATTTCCTTATGACAGGACGTGAAGATGCAATCAATGCAGGAATGAAGTATTTCAACTGCATTGGTGATCTGAACATTGTTGCCTGCACTGGCAACATGCACATCTACAAAAACATGCAGGTGTGGTCTTATCCTTGCAGCTATAAAGGTGCTAATCCTTTGAAAGGTGCAGATCCTGACATTGTTGCAGCAATCATGAAAGGCAATGCAGGTTCAAATAATGACAGGATCACATACCTGCTTGACAGATCTTACAATCCATTAAGTGTACAGAACAAGGTGAATCAGGTGGTGAACACTGCCAAAGGGATCAAGGATGGAACACTTGATTGGGGAAAGAATGAAGAAAGATATGCAAAGATCAATGCTGAACTTGGTGAAGGATATGCACCAATTGTCCAGAAGCAGATCAATGTGCTGTATGGCATCACCAAATGGTAAAGGTGGATAACTATGAACATGAATGGAATTGATATCAGCAATCATCAGTCAGGCATGGATCTGGCAAAGGTGCTTGATCAGACAAAAACAGATTTTGTCATTGTGAAAGCTTCAGAAGGACTGACTTTTGTTGATAAATACTGTGATAAGTTTTATCAGATCGCAAAGAAAAAAGGTGTTGGACTTGGTTTCTACCACTTCGCAAGGCCTGAACTGAACAGTGCTGCAAAAGAAGCTGAATTCTTCTGCAAGAACACTGAAGGCTATTTTGGGCAGGCAATACCGGTTCTTGATTGGGAATCATCCGGTAAAAAGAATGTTGCATGGGCAAAGGAATGGTTGGATCTTGTGTACAAGAAAACCGGTGTAAAACCAGTCATTTACATGTCTGAATCAGTGGTCAATGCGTACAACTGGAAAGCTGTTGCTGATGCTGGTTATGGTCTGTGGGTTGCCAAATATCGTGATTACAATGCTGACAGGAACTATGACATGGCCACTGCTGGAAAGAAACCTGTTGTGAAATGGTGGTCTTTCTATATGATGTGGCAGTGGACTTCTGTTGGCAGATTAAACGGATACAGCGGAAACCTTGACTGTGATGTGTTCTATGGCAACAGGGATCAGTGGGAAGCATATGTGAAATCTGCAAAGATCACCACTGGTGGTGTGCAGGTTGACAAGATCTATGGATATATTTCATTGTGCGCTAATCTTCCACTGCTGCGCATTGGCGCAAACTGCAATGCAGTCAGACTGGTTCAGATGGTCATTGGCGCAACTGTAGATGGTGATTTTGGGCCGAAAACAGAAGCAAAGCTGATGGAATTTGAAAAGAAATATGGACTGGTGCAGGATGGCCTTGTTGATGAAGGTGATTGGAAGGTGATCATGGATTGGTTAGCAACTGTTTAATTAATCGAATAAAACGAACAGAAGTGATGTGACATGAAAAAAGGTGGAAGGCCTTCCAAGTACGAAAACGATGTGAAACCACGTTTTGAAGAAATCAAGGAATGGCTGAAAATAGGCGCAACTGACAAAGAAATTGCTGAAAACCTTGGTATCAACAAGGCCACAATCTGTGAATACAAAAAGAAGTATCCTGAATTTAACGAACTTATAAAAGAAAGCAGAAAAGCACCTGTGCAGGCCATAAAAGCTGCACTTTTCAAACGTGCAACAGGCCTGCACTATTCGGAAAAAAAGACAGTCACTGAAAAGATAAAGCTGCCAAAGGAACTGCATCAACTTCTTGAAGATTGTGGTTTTGATACTGACAAGATTGAAAAGCCTGTGTTGATCAGAACAGAAGAATATGAAAAGTATTCAGTTCCAGATCCTGCTTCTGCGCTGATCCTGTTGAAACATTGGGACAAGGAAACTGAATGGTCACATGATCCTGCAACACTGAAGCTGAAGAAAAAAGAACTGGAACTGAAGAAAAAACACATGGAAAACATGGAGTGGTGACGATATGAAATTTTTTGTTATTGGTGAAGATAAAAGCCTGAAAGATGTTTCTGATGATGTTCTTGCGCTTGCAGGTGGAAACATGACAGGAAACATTGGTTTTGCTTCAGGCACAAGGATTGGTGACATGATCCGGTTCATTTCTGGTGATGCAAACGGATCTGGAATAAGTATTGGTGATGGTGGCATTGTTGTCATTGGATCAGGTGAATCTGCAAAGCTGCTTGAACCTGCAGCTGGATCAGGTGCAGCAGAAAGAATGGTGATTGCAGGTGATACCACCATTGAATTCTGGGTGAACTGCCAGAATGGTGCTGATGAAGCTGTACAGGTAACACTATCAAGAACAGGCCTGCTGTCAGGCCATCAGAAGGCCATCACAAGTGGCACTGCAGCACCAACAGGTGGTTCTAATGGTGATATCTATATTCAGTATTAAGGTGGTGAAAAATGGCTGTATCAGGCAATTTAAACACATCAAATGACAGGGTGAAATATAACATCACTGTCACTGAATCCAATGTGAATACTGCCAATAACACCAGTGACATCACTGTGCAGGTAAAGTTTTGGCGAACTAACACTGGCTATGAAACATACGGAACTGGCACAGTGTATGTTACTGTGGATGGCACACAGTACACGCAAGCAGTCACATCATCACAGAAGATCACAAATGCAGGCATTGTGCTGTTTAAGAAAACCATGACTATCAAACATGGCAGTGATGGATCTAAAACTGTGAATGTGAAAGCAAAGATCAGTTTGGGCAGTGTGCTTTCATCTGATTATCAAGGTTTTAATGTGGCCTTGACAAAGATCAGCACAACACCATCCAGCATTGGTTCATTCACGATCAGTGCCGGTTTTGGCAATTATGTTGGCCTTGGTGATACCATAACACTGCAGTGGTCAAAACCTTCTGGAACAGTGACAGGTTATGAACTGCAGTACCAGCGTGGCAGCAGTGGATGGAAGGCATTTAAATCAGTCAGTGCTTCCACAACAAGCACAACTGACAGCTTCACTGCAACTAACATTGAAACAAATGGCGCAGGATGTGCTGTGCAGTATCGTGTGCGTGCATTGAATGGATCACAGGCATCTGGCTGGAAAGTATCGAACACACTATACATAACAGGTGGCATGGATCTGAAAACAGGTTCTGGATGGAAAACAGGTTCTGTGTGGATCAAGGTGAATGGTACATGGAAGCGTGCAAAGCGTGTCTGGATCAAGGTGAATGGCACATGGCAGTATTCAAAATAAAGGGTGATACATATGGCGAACAGAATAAAAATGAATGTGCTGACTGTGGGGAATCAGGATTTTGAAATACATGATGAAGCAGCACATGGCAGAATTGATGAATTTGGCAATGTGCCTTTCATCACACATGAAGAAGATGCAGAGCTGGAACTTCCAGTGAACACGATCAGAGATGATGAAGTTGATGAAGAATCAACATGGTCATCCAACAAGATACAAAATGAAATCAGTGAAGCACTGCAGGCAAATACTCAAGCAATAGAAAGCAAGATCACTGAAGCACTGACATGGAAACCGGCAACAGAAACAGCACTGCTTGGTTATGTGTGGTGTGATATTCCATCAGATGCAAAAGAAATATTCCTTGATGCACATATTCCAGTCAATGCAGGCTGGAATTCAGTTGTTTTCCAGCTTCCAATTGTTAATTCTTTGTTTAACGCTGATCAGGTTCATGATTTTGTGAATCACTATACAGAGGCAAATGACGGTTTTGCAAAGATTGGAATCAGATTAAATGGAAACACAAAGCAGGTTGCATTAAGACAGCTGTGGATAAGTAATTCATCACTTGTAACTAGCAGCACTTATTGGAGGGTGTTTTACAGATGAGTAGTAAAAATGTTGTGTTGAAAGACACATTTGGAAATCAAATCTTTCCTGCTACAACAGCAGAACAAGTCAGTTATGATGGCACAAAAAACATGAAGCAGGCATTAGACACTGTGAACGCACATGTTACAGTTGCCAATGTAGCTGCAGACATGACCGATGAAACAAAGATCTATGTATACACAGGATCTGAAACAGGTTACACATTTGGTCACTGGTATTACTATGACGGATCTGCATGGACAGATGGTGGCGAATACATGAGCGGTGAAACTGACACCACACTTTCTATTGCTGGAACACCTGCAGATGCAAAGAAGACTGGCGATGAGATTTCTGACTTAAAGAGCGGAATAGCTCGCTTGGATGACTTATCCTTAAATATCGAAAACAATGGCATGCCAGTCGGGTGGTTTGAACGAGGGTCAATTTCAAACGGAGCAAATGACACATACCGTTCTGGCAGTCGTGCAAGAACTAAGAACATGCTACGCTTCAATTCGATGATAGCAGTTACAGTCACTAGTGGATATTTTCTGATAGCATATTACGATGCCAATAATACATGGACATCAAACAGCGGATGGAAAACATCTTCTAATACCATCGCCATATCAAAAAATCAGAATTTCCGCATCGTGGTATCGCTTAATAACAGTGCACCAGCAAGCCAGACAGATGCACTGGCAGATATGGTAGACATCTTAGTGTTTAAAACAGATGCTACAGAAAAACGATTCAAAAATGTGTTGAATATGGAATTTGAACATGGTTCGTTGAATAATGGGGCTGATGACACCTACAATCAGAATGCAAGATGTCGCACAGTCGGAATCTGTCAGTTTCCTTTTGATGTCAATGTGTCCATGAAAAGCGGAAACTATGTCATACACTTTTTGGACGAATCTGGAACATACACAAACAAAACTACTTGGAGAACCACAGAAAAATATAGAATTAGCGCACATACAAAATTTAGATTGTCGCTTACTGATGATCCAACATCAAATGTATATGCAGACTTGTCTGACATGGTTGAAAACCTTGATGTGGAGATATTGCAAAGCAACGCTTTTACAAGTGCGTGCCCAAACATTATTTTTCAGTGCCGAAATGTGGATGAAGATCATATTCCGCCAGAATCAAAATGGTATGTGAAAGAAGCTGCACGCAATCAATATGACAGAGTGCGATTTACTTACAGAAAAACAAGTGATGGTTATTATTTCAACTGTCATGATGATGTTATCAACAATGTTGCAAGAAACATGGATGGAACAGAAATATCAACAAGCATTTCCGCAAACAGTCAAACATTGGCAACGCTCAATTCCTATGATTGGGGTATTAAATACGCATCAAAATATGCTGGTGCAAAAGTTCCGCTGTTAGAAGATGGTATGAAATATGCAGCACTGTTTAATCTTGGTGTTACGTTACATTCTTCAACAGCATTATATGAAACAGATGAAGATGTGCAGAATCTTCTCGCAATGACAGATAAATATGGGTTGACGGATAACTTGATTGTCATCACTGGAAATGGTCACAATTTTGTCACAATGCAGAAGTATTTAGCGCACAATCCAAGAATTTCATATTATGTTGGTGCTGAAGAATCTTTCTTTAATGATGCAAATAATATTGCAAGCATTAAAGCATTACAGACGGACTTTAATAAAATCTATGTTCAACTTTATCCTTGGAGAACAGCACCAACAAGCACATTTGTTGCATTGGCAAAAGAGAATAATTTTATTCTTTATGATTCTATAACTATGTCCGAAAGTGATTTGCTTGATTTAAATACCTTTAACAAAGGATACGGACTGATGGAAGCAAATAATGTTTATAGGATCAAAGATACAGTTAGAAATTGGGCGAATGGCTTGATTGATTAAAAAGTACGTTAAAGCATATATTAACGAGATTTCTGATAGTTTTCTCAACAACTATAATATGCCGACTTTCCTTGGTGACAACCTGCATCCTACAGATGAAGGACAGTGGATGCTTGCAAGGGAATTATCTAAAAAAATTTTCATTTAAGTGGCATTTGAAAGGTGGTGATTCCATTGGACAAAACAGTAACTGAACAGCAGGAAGATCTTAAAGATGCAGTTAGGGAAGATTTGAAACCAAAAGGTAAATGACAACAGCTGCACATTGATGTAGTTGGAAGGATGGCACAGCTGTCTAATACAAGATAAAGCGCACAGCAATGTGCGCTTTATTCATAGGTGATACATATGAAAGAAGAATATGAAAAATGTTTTGTTTATCAATGTTTAAGTGTAGTTTGTCATGGTGCTTCATTAGAAAGTCAAAAGTTTATAAAAACCTGCTGTGATTGTCCAGCTTTCAGAAACTGGTTAAAAGAACGTGAAAGAAGGAAAGTGCAACATGAAAACACGTGAACAGTTTTATAAATCTAAACAGTGGGAAGCATTCAGGAAGGTGATCATTGAACAGCGCACTGATGCTGATGGATATGTACACTGCTGCGAATGTGGGAAACCAATATTGAAGAAGTATGATCTGATCATACATCACAAACAGGAACTGTCTGAAGCGAATGTGAATGATGCGCTGGTTGCGCTTAATCCTGACAATGTGGAATGCATCTGCTTCAGGTGTCACAACAAAGTACATGCACGATTCACTGAAGGCCATGGATCTACAGCAAGACCGGTGCAGAAACATGTGTACATTGTGTATGGTTCACCTGCTGCAGGTAAGTCAACATGGGTACACAGTGTAGCATCACAGTATGATCTGGTTGTGGATCTGGATAACATATGGCAGATGATCAGCATCAATGACAGGTATGACAAACCACCAGCACTGCGCAGCGTGGTGTTCCAGATGCGTGACAAGATGTATGACATCATCAAGTACAGATCAGGCAAGTGGCACAATGCTTTCATCATCACTGGTGGTGCGCTTAAAGGTGACAGGGACAGACTGAAGCAGCGTGTTGGTGCTGATGAACTGATCTTTATTGATACACCAATAGAAGAATGTATCAAGCGCATCAGTGAACGTGAAGAACTTAATAATGATCAGGTGGGTATGTGGGTTGACTATGTTTCAGAGTGGTTCAAAACATTTCAGCCTGATGTGTCAGACAATTCAGATATCCCCCCATCAGCTACAGAATGACTTTGAAAGGGGAGTGCATGGGAGAAAGCCTTTCTTTCACAGAAAGTCATTTTTTGAGATTTTATAAAATGAATTGCCCAAAGTTTTTATTGTATGGATTTACATAAAATTTTTTCGGATCTTATTTTAGTTTTTGACTGTTACCAAAGCAATGGACTAGTAACAAACCAGTAACGCTAGTTTTGCCGATAAATAAAGGCTTTTTATCTGTGTACACTGATTTGCATTACTAGTTACTATATATAATTTTTCTTTATATATAATATATAAACACACAGTGCTTAATAAAAAATATAAATGGTTGATTTAAACCAGTAACACTAGTAACACATGCCAAAAAACCTGATATTTATGGGCTTTTTCAGCGTTACTGGTGTGTTACTATCAGTGTACACGTATAGTAACACCTTGAAATGCCAGTTTTGCCCATAAATAAAGGCTTTTTTGCGTTACTAGTGTGTGAAATCATTGTACACTGATTGCTTCAAAATCATGCAAAAAAGGGGTTAAAAATGACAAGAAAACAGGAACTTTTGAAGATATTTGAATCAGTTGAAGATACAAAAGGCCTGATCAGGCCAATGATTGATGATGTAATCTTTCTTGAATGCAAGCTGGAAGATCTGCGCAAGCTGCCTTTTCTGCGTGTGAATCCTGCAGATCCATCACAGCAGAAAGCAACTCCAGCTGCAAAACAGTACAAGGAACTTCTGCAGCAGTACAACAACTGCATCAAGATCCTTGCCGGTGTACTGCGCAAAGATGCGGTTGAAGAAGAATCACCACTGCGTGCATTCCTGCAGGCCAGAAAGGAAACACTATGATCATACATAGTAATGGATATCTGGAAGAATACCACAGACAGATCATGGCTGGTGAAATCATTGCAGGCCATGAACTGAAAACAGAACTGTTAAAGCTTCTGGAAGAAATGGATGATAACAGATACATATATGATACACGTGATGCGGATCTGCGCATGGACTTCATGGAACACTGTGTGCGCTTGACAAAATCACCTTTCTATGGACAGCCAATGATCTTGATGCTGTGGCAGAAAGCTTTCATCAGTGCCATATACGGTTTTAAGATGGCAACTGATCACACAGACCGGTTCAGAAAGATCCTGCTGCTGATTGCTAGGAAGAATACAAAAAGTGAAACCTGCAGTGGACTTGGTTTGACTGAACTGATCACTGGCAATGATGGATCTGACATTGTGTGCAGCAGTAATGATGATAATCAGGCAAACATTCTGTATCAGGCCATTGACACTATGCGCTTGATGATTGATCCAAAGCAGAAAGATACATGGAAGAACCAGCAGTGGATCAAGTGCAAAATCAATGGCAGCAAGGTGTTCAAGCTTTCCGAAAGAACCAGAAACAAGGAAGGCAGAAACATTGATTTTGCTGTAATTGATGAAGTACATGAAATGAAGGACAACACGATTGTGAAATCAATTGAACAGTCACAATCCTTGAAACCAAATCCAAAGCTGATCCTGATCACCACTGAAGGTTTTGTGAATGGTGGTTTCCTTGATGATGAACTGGTGAAGGCAAGACAGATCCTGAATGGTGAAGATGACAGCACATCTGCTGAAAGATATCTGCCATGGCTATACACACAGGATTCAGAACAGGAAGTGTGGCAGGATGAATCTTCATGGATGAAAAGCAATCCAACATTAGGCATGGTGAAAAGGTATGATTATCTGCGTGAACAGGTGGATGCAGCACGCAGATCCAAAGCTGACAGGATGTTTACACTGTCAAAGGATTTTAATTTCAAAGTCAGCAACAGTGAAGCTTGGATCATGGGCGAATTGTTGGAGTATTCGAGGGTATTCAATCTTGAAGATTTCCATGGGAAAATAGCATTGGGTGGTGTTGACTTAGCTGAAACCACTGACATGTGCAGCGCAAAAGTGCTGATGCTGAAACCAGATGATCCTGTGAAGTACATCCATCAGATGTATTGGATACCTGAATCAAAACTAAAGAACAGTGCTGATACAGAATCAGGTGCAAAATATGCTGAATGGGCAAGACAGGGACTGATCAGGATCACAGAAGGCAATGAAGTTGATGTAGCGCAGGTTGCTGACTGGTTCGCAGAACTTTACAAAGATCATGGAATCAGGCTGTATAAATGCGGATATGATCAGCGGTTTGCAAAAGAATTCCTGAAGCGCATGGATGATTACAGTTTTGAATATGAAATGATTTATCAGAACCGGTTTGTTTTATCATCACCAATGCGCTTGGTGGAAGCTGATATTCTGGATCAGCTGATTGCATTCAATGATAATCCTGTTGACAAGTGGTGTTTACAGAACACCAGCGTGCAGGTTTGGGATACAGGGCATATCATGCCAATCAAGATCAAAGGACAGGCAGCCAGAAGGATTGATGGCACACTGTCACTGATCATGGCCTATGAAATGCTTAGACGATACAAAACAGATATTAGAAATGCGCTGTGAAGCAGGTGAAATGAAGAAATGGGATGGTTAGATAGATTTTTTAGAAAAGCACCAAAGAACAGCAGGTTTGCACCAACATTTGATGGATACACACCAATCTATTCACAGTTTGGTACAAACATCTATGCAAGTGATGTTGTGCAGCAGGCACTAAAGTGCATTGTGGATGAAATGAAAAAACTGAATCCGGTTCATGTGCGGTATACCAGCAATGATCCTGTTCCAGTAAAAAGCACAATACAGGATGTTCTGAACAATCCAAACCAGCTGATGACAACCAGTGAATTTATTGAAAAAACTGTTTGGTTGCTGCTGATGAACTACAATGTGTTCATCATTCCCACATATTACACATGGATTGATGAAAAGACCGGTGTTGAAAGAAGGTATTATGATTCACTGTATCCTATCAATCCAACACAGGTTGACTTCATTGAAGATGCAGGTGGCAGGCTGTTTGTAAAGTTCTGGTTCTGGAATGGAGAAACCACCACAATTCCCTATGATGATGTGATCCATATCAAATACAATTATTCACTTGGTGAATACATGGGTGGCAACAGGTTTGGTCAGCCAGATCATGAAGCACTGCTGAACACACTGAATCTGAACAGTACACTGCTGAATGGTATTGCAAAAGCCATGAACAGTTCATATGCAGTGAATGGAATTGTGAAGTATAACACACTGCTGGATGATGGCAAGGTTGAAGCGAATGTTAAGGAACTGGAAAGGAAGCTGCAGAACAGTGAAAGCGGTATCCTTCCACTGGATCTGAAAGCTGAATTCACACCATTTCCACGTGATATCCAGCTTGTTGATGAAGCAACACTGAAGTTTGTTGATGAAAAGATCCTGCGCAATTGGGGAATTTCACTTGCGATCCTGACAGGTGATTACACTAAAGAACAGTATGAAGCATTCTATCAGAAGACACTTGAACCACTGATCACTGCTATTTCACAGGCCTTCACAAAGAAAGTTTTCACATCACGTGAAAAGGCATTTGGCAATGTGATCAAGTTCTATCCAAAAGATCTGATCTTCATGACCACCACACAGAAGCTTGAATTGGTCAATCTTCTGTCACCAACAGGTGCGATCTTTGAAAACGAAAAAAGAACCATGTTTGGATTGATGCCACTGCCAGAACTGGAAGGAAAGCGGTACATGTCGCTGAACTGGGTTGATGCTGACATGGCAAACCAGTATCAAATGGGCAAGATCGGAAATGTGCAGATGGATGTCATTGATGAATCAAAGCAGGAAACATTGACAGAAACTGAAGAAGAACTGTGAAAGGATGATTGACAATGCCTGATTATATTGTGATAAATGATGATCTGCGAACAATGCAGATACCTGACAGCATCACACTGCTTGGTGTTGAATCAGATGATGATGTAAACAAGATACCTTTCCAGATGCCAAAAGAATACTGTGGTTGGGATCTTTCCACCTTTGAAGCAAGGATCAATTATCTGAATGCCAATGGTGAAGGTGATATCTATATTGTTGATGATCTTGCTGTTGATGGTGATAATCCTGCACTGATGACATTCACATGGCTGGTTGGCAGAACAGCTTGCATGTATAAAGGTGATACAAAATTCATTGTGTGCCTGAAAAAATTTGCAGATGATAGTTCTGGTGATGTGGTGCAGGAATTCAACACCACTGTGTATAGTCTGCCAGTGCTTGAAGGCCTTGAAACTGTTGATGCAGTTGTGCAGCAGAATCCAGACATCATTGAATACATACTGAAACGCATTGAAGATGCAGGTATGATTGATCCTGATGATTATTACACCAAAGAACAGACAGATGAACTGATTCCAACACATCTGCCTAATCCAGAATCATTGGTGATCAATGGCACATCATATGATGGATCTGAACCGGTTGACATTACGATTGAAGCAACAAGTGAAATACTTGCAACTGCAAGTGGCAAGATCATTCATGTGGTTGATGCAGTTCCACAGGCTATTGACAGTTTAACGCTTTATGGCACAGGTGGAACTGAAGTTGCAGAAGCTTCCATTGCGATCACTAACAAAAACCTGTTCAGGATTGATCTGCTGTCAGATCATCTGGTTTCAAAAGGTGTAACATTTGACAAACAGTCAAATGGATCTGTGAAGTGTTCAGGTACTTCCACTGGAACATATGCAATGACCAGCTGCAGCCTTGATAAAAACATGTTTGTGGTTGGTGAAACCTATACACTGTCAAGTGGCAAGGTTACAGGCTATACATATGTGCAGCTGATACTGAATTACACTGATGACACCACTGATTATATAGTTGCAAGGAACAGTGCAAGAACATTCACGATCAGCAAGGAAGTGGAAAGCTGCACTGCATCGGTTCAGCTGACTGACAGTGGTGTTACTGTTGATAATGAAGTGGTATGGCCACAGCTTGAACTTGCAAGTACATCTTCCACTTTTGTGCTTAATACATACACTTCAATGACATATGATGGATCAACAATGCCTGTTCTGCCTGCTGCCATTTCTAATCTGTGGGCAAATGATGATGCTGTGACAAACATATCTATGCAGTATGAAGCAGATGTGGTTGCATCAAAGATTGATGAATATGTGCAGGCAAATTTGAAAGGTGCAGCAGTTAGTGGTGTTCTGGTTGCCACACATGATGGTTTTGGACATGTGACACTTGGTTTGGAGTGATAGAGATGAAAAAAGAATTTGAACAGAGATCATACAATTTTGAGATCAGAGCAGAACAGAATGAAGATGAAGTTGGTGTGATCACTGGAAGGCCGATTGTTTACAACAGCAGAACAGATCTTGGTTACTTTGATGAAGTCATTGAACGTGGCGCATTGAATGGTGCTGATCTGCGTGATGTCAGATTTCTTGTGAATCATGACATCAGTAAAATTCCGCTGGCAAGATCCAGAAACAACAATGCCAACAGCACAATGCAGCTGATGCCTGATGATCAAGGCATGGCAATCAGGGTGAATCTGGATGTGAAGAACAATTCAGATGCAAGAAACCTGTATTCTGCAATTGAACGTGGTGATATCACTGGCATGTCATTCATGTTCCAGATTGATGATGAAGAATGGACAGAACTTGATTCTGAACATCCTACAAGACACATTAAACGGATTTCAAACGTGATCGAAGTATCTGCAGTTACATTTCCTGCGTATGAAGATACTGAAATCAGTGTTAGAAATAAAAAAGCATTGGAGAATGCGAAGTTAGCACTGGATAGTGCGAAGCGGTCACTGGATAGTGAATTGGAACTGGCGAAAGTCAAATTTGATGCACT
>AUXO013658909.1_pt1 | contig 14836 bp, 13 predicted proteins | sample 768731 | NCBI WGS metagenome assembly AUXO01 (sample SAMN02715735, study PRJNA202380) | gut metagenome | biome: sheep rumen | host: Ovis aries | place: New Zealand: Palmerston North | reverse complement strand
CGGTAAAGCCATTCTCGGTATCGAGTTTGGCTCTACCCGCATCAAGGCTGTGCTCATCGACGAGAGTAACAAGCCTATTGCGCAAGGCTCTCATGAGTGGGAAAACCAGCTTGTTGACGGCCTTTGGACTTATAGTACGGAGGCCATCTGGTATGGTCTGCAGGACTGTTATGCAGAGCTGAGGAAGGACGTGCGCGCTCAGTATGACTGCGAGATTGAATCACTTGCAGCAATTGGCTTCTCAGCAATGATGCATGGTTACATGGCATTTAATGAGAAACAGGAGATTCTGGTTCCATTCCGAACCTGGCGTAACACAAATACTGGAAAAGCTGCTGCTGAACTTTCCAAGCTCTTCAATTACAACATTCCTTTACGTTGGAGCATATCGCATCTTTACGAGGCCATTCTTGACAATGAGGAGCATGTTTCAGAAATTAAATTCTTGACTACTTTGGCCGGATATGTTCATTGGCAGGTAACTGGAAAGTTCGTCTTGGGCGTGGGTGATGCATCAGGTATGATTCCTGTTGACCCCAATACGAAGACCTACGATGCCGCAATGGTGAAGAAGTTCGATGAACTGATTGCTCCTCGTGGATTCTCATGGAAGTTGCTCGACATTCTGCCCAAGAGCCTCAATGCTGGCGAGAATGCCGGCTTCCTCACTCCAGAAGGTGCTCAGAAACTTGACGTGTCTGGTCACCTAAAACCAGGAATACCAGTATGTCCTCCTGAGGGTGACGCAGGAACAGGTATGGTTGCCACCAACGCTGTGAAACAGCGCACGGGTAACGTTTCTGCCGGCACATCATCGTTCTCAATGATTGTGCTGGAAAAGGAGTTGTCAAAGCCATACGAGATGATAGATATGGTGACTACACCTGACGGTAGTCTGGTGGCAATGGTTCACTGCAACAACTGCACCTCCGACATCAATGCCTGGGTGGGGCTGTTCAAGGAATACCAGCAGTTGCTTGGAGTTCCCGTAGACATGAATGAGGTATATGGCAAGCTTTTCAACAAAGCACTTGAAGGCGATAAAGACTGCGGTGGCCTAATGGCTTACAACTACGTGAGCGGTGAGCCTGTGACCGGACTTGCCGACGGTCGTCCGCTGTTCGTTCGTTCTGCCAACGATAAGTTCAATCTGGCCAACTTCATGCGTGCTCACCTCTATGGTGCTATTGGCGTACTGAAATTGGGTAACGACATTCTCCTTAAGGAGGAAAATGTAAAGGTGGATCGCATCACAGGTCATGGCGGTTATTTCAAGACCAAGGGGGTAGGTCAGCGTATGTTGGCTGCTGCCCTTAATTCACCTATCTCTGTTATGGAAACTGCCGGCGAAGGCGGAGCTTGGGGTATAGCTTTGCTGGCTGGCTACATGGTTAATAATCCTAATAAGCTCTCATTGGCCGACTATCTTGAGGAAGTTGTCTTTGCTGGCAATACTGGTGTTTCTATTACTCCAACTCCTGAAGATGTGGCAGGCTTCAATGCCTACATTGAAAATTACAAGCGCGGTCTTGTTATTGAGCAGTGTGCAGTTGACAACAAAAGCTGAGATAATCCGTTAAGTAAATTATTATTGTTATATGACAAAAAAATTCATTTGTGCCGTTTGTGGCTATGTCCATGAAGGCGATGCTGCCCCCGAAAAGTGTCCAATCTGCAAGGCTCCAGCCTCTAAGTTCTCTGAACTGAAGGAAGATGCTGACCTTACTTATGCCACAGTTCATAAGCTGGGCGATGGAAAAATCGAGGGCGTTCCTGAGAGTATGATTCAAGAGTTGCGCAACAACTATCTTGCTGAGTGTGGCGAAGTGGGTATGTATCTGGCAATGGCCCGTCAGGCTGACCGTGAAGGCTATCCTGAAATAGCTGAAGCATTCAAACGTTATGGTATGGAGGAAGCCGTTCATGCCGCACAGTTTGCAGAACTTCTTGGTGAGGTCGTTTTCGATACCAAGACCAACTTGGAGAAGAGAGCTGCTGCCGAACAAGGAGCATGTGCTGACAAGTTTGAGCTGGCTAAACAGGCAAAGGCTATGGGATTTGATGCCATACACGATATGGTTCATGAGGCAGCTAAAGATGAAGCCCGACATGGTGCTGGTTTCGCAGGACTGTTGAAGCGTTACTTCGGAAAGTAATGCAGATGCAATAAAATCTTTCTTAATCCGTTTTATCTTATATGATGAAACGGATTTTTCTTTTCTTCTCCATATTAGCTTGTCTTGCATCCTGCTCTGACAACGATTCGTTTTCAGCCGACCGTTCAAATGTATTGACATTCTCGGTTGACACGGTGAAATTGGATACAGTCTTTTCCACTGTAGGTTCTTCCACATACACGATGTGGGTATTTAACAATTCATCCAATGGAATTAAGCTCTCCAAAGTTTTCCTTCGGCAGGGAAACCAGTCTGGATTTAGGGTGAACGTGGATGGTTCATATCTGGACAACAGCCTTGGATCGTATATGTCGGATTTAGAAGTCAGGAAAGGTGACAGCATTCGTGTGTTTATTGAACTGACTGCTCCTCAAAACATGCAGGAGGTAGCACAGAAAGTATCCGATAACTTGGTCTTCCAGTTAGAGAGTGGTGTTCAGCAGTCTTTGTGCTTATTGGGATATGCCTGGGATGCCATCATGGTTGATCAATTAACAATTGATAAGGATACGCTTATTGACACACGAAAGCCAATTGTCGTCTACGGTGGTATCACAGTGAATGAACATGCTACCCTCACTCTTCATAAGACCCAGCTCTTTTTCCATGACAAGGCAGGCATGAATGTTTATGGTACTTTGGTGACAGACAGTGTGCTGATGCGTGGTGACCGGTTGGACCACATGTTTGACTATCTTCCATACGACCGTGTGAGTGGCCAATGGGGTGGAGTCAGGTTCTATAGTTCTTCAACAGGCAACGTTATGACTCATACTGAACTTCGTAATGGTTCTTTTGGCATCAGATGTGATTCTGCCAGACTGGCCAACGACGACCAGCGGCTTTACATGGAGCGTTGCATCGTTCATAACAGTAAAGGTCATGGAATGGAGCTGTATAACGCATACGTAAGACTGGTGGACTGTCAGTTCACAAATATGCAGGGAGACTGTATTTTGGCCTATGGAGGAGCAGTGCTGATGCAGGGCTGCACGATAGCCCAGTTCTATCCATTCTCAGCAGAGCAAGGGGTAGCACTTCGTTTCTATAACAGCTATGAAGGTTATGCTTACCCCATGGAGATGTTGTCATGCTCCAATTCCATTATTACAGGTTATGCTGATGATGAGCTGATGGGAGAGCAGAATAATGCAGAGGCAGCCTATAACTATGTTTTTGAAAACTGTCTACTTCGCACGCCTGTAGTTGAAGACACAACCCATTTCAAGAACATTATCTGGGAAAGACCAACTGACGAGATACAAGGTATCAAGCAATTTGTGCTGATTGATGAGACAAACCTAAAGTATGATTTCCATCTTGATTCACTCTCAACGGCAAAAGGCTTGGGGTGTTATCGGTAGCAGTTCTTCTTGAGAATGATTATTGATTCAGAAGTCGGTGAAAGCAAGTGGCATTAGCTGGTTGATGCTTTCAACAATATATGTCTTTTCCTCTCCATAGAGTAGAATGCGTACAGGTTGTTGAAAACGAGTCTCAGTTTCGACAATTACCTGCCGGCAAATACCGCAGGGGGATATTGGGTCTTTTGTCAGTTTTCCGCTTGTGTCACGTGCGGCAATAGCGAGCATCACTACGGGTTCACTGGGATATTGTGCTCCTGCTGAGAAAATTGCTGAACGCTCAGCACAAATACCAGCAGGAAGAACAGCGTTCTCTTGGTTACATCCAACAATTTTTTTACCATTGGCAAGCTGAAGTGCAGCACCAACATGAAAATTTGAGTGTGGTGCATACGAGTTTTCTGTTGCCTGAATGGCCATGTCAATCAGTTCACGCTCGGCCTGGGACAGTTCGCTTTTCTGGCAAGCAAAAATTTTAGATTTGAGTGTCAGTTCTTCCATAGTTATTGATATTTCTTTTGCAAAAATAGTAAAATATCGTCAGAAATCATTACTTTTGCATTAGAAAAAACGACAAAGCGGATGAGAAAACTTCTTTTTTCCTTTTTTTTCCTGTTTTCGGTTGGCACTCACGGACAGATTAGATGGAATCATCAGTATCAGCAGTACATTGATCAGTACAAAGATATTGCTATTGAGCAGATGAAGCATTGGCATATTCCCGCTTCCATCACTTTAGCTCAAGGATTGTTTGAGTCGGGGGCTGGACGCAGCGAGTTGGCGAGGAAAGGAAACAATCATTTTGGCATTAAGTGTCACGATTGGACTGGAGCGACGGTCTATCATAACGATGATAAACGGGAGGAGTGTTTCCGTGCCTATCATTCTGCTTTTGACTCCTATGAGGACCATTCCAGATTCTTGGCCCACAGTCAGCGTTATAAGCATCTTTTCAAGCTGAGCATTACCAATTATAAAGCTTGGGCTAAAGGACTGAAAGCAGCAGGGTATGCAACAAATCCATCCTATGCTAGCAAGCTTATAGAGATTATTCAATTGTATAAACTGTATAAGTTTGATACTGCTAAAGGGTATGATAAGTTCAGGGTGAAACATTCAAAAAGTACTTTCTCCGGACTTCCACATGACATTCAACATTTCAATGACAACTATTACATTGTAGCACGCTCTGGCGACACTTTCCCTATGATAGCTGAAGAGTTTGACACTTCTTACAGAAAGTTGGCCAAGTATAATGAGCGTGACAAGAAAGACGTCCTTGAAGAGGGTGATATCGTTTGGCTGATGAAGAAGAAAAAAAAGGCTCCAAAGGATTATGCTGAACGGATGCATTATGTGCGCGAAGGTGAATCGATGTACACGATTGCACAGAAATACGGTATACGGCTGAAATCACTTTACAAGATAAACCGAATGAGTCCCGACTACAGGCTCAAAGTTGGGGATTCGCTGAAGCTAAGATGATAGTATGAAAGAATCAAAAACCATATCTTCTTACATGGAGTCTCTTCGGGAGCGAATCCTCGAAACAGCTATGCATGCTTTCATTGCCAAAGGAATTAAGGCAGTGAAAATGGATGACATTGCGCAGAGATTGGGCATATCGAAGAGAACGCTGTATGAAATCTATGAAAACAAGGAACGGCTGGTCTATGAGTGCTTGAAGAAATACAGGGAAGATAAAGACAGAGAAATGACAATTCTCTACGAAAAGAGCACAACCGTAATGGATATGATTCTTCATTTGTACCGTTATAAGGTGGAAGAGTTTCGTTCTACAAGTCCTGATTTCTATGCTGACATGGTCAAGTATCCATCAGTTGTAGAACTGTTTACGGAAGATTCCCGTCAATCCCATGAGCATTTCATAGGGTTCTTGATGCGCGGGGTGGAAGAAGGCTATTTCCGCAAGGACGTGGACATGGAACTCGTTTCCAGAATTTTCACAGCTTTGACCTATTACATTATGGAAAATCAACTCTATAAAGATTTCTCTATAGAGCAGATTTTCCATAATCTCGTTTTTGTGTCACTTCGTGGGTTCTGTACACCCGAAGGTGTGAACCTGTTGGATCATTACCTTGATGTACAATTATAGAGAAGGAGCCATCCTTCTCATGAAGGAAGTCATTCCAGTTTCTCTTTCAAGTAATATCCTGTAATGCTATTTTTGCATGCGGCTATATCTTCGGGTGTACCTGCCATTATGAGGCTTCCACCTTGATCACCCCCCTCTGGTCCTAAGTCAATGCACCAATCTGCTTGTTTGATGACGTCAAGGTTGTGCTCGATAATCAAGACTGTGTGACCGCGTGCTATCAAGGCATTGAAGGAAGCCAACAGCCGGCGAATATCATTGAAATGCAGTCCTGTCGTAGGTTCGTCAAAGATGAACAAAGTGGGTTCTTGCCGTTCTTGTCCAATAAAGTAGGCAAGTTTCACTCGCTGGTTCTCACCACCTGAGAGGGTAGACGAGCTCTGTCCCAACTTAATATATCCCAGACCGACATCTTCAAGAGGCTTGAGTCGTGAGGCTATAGTTTTCTGCTTGTATGCAGTAAAGAATTCAATAGCTTCAGTGATGGTCATGTTCAAGACATCGTCAATATTCTTTCCTTCAAATCGCACATCAAGAATGTCGTGTTTAAAACGGTGACCATGGCAAGCCTCACACTCCAGCACTAAGTCTGCCATGAACTGCATCTCAACGGTAATTGTTCCTGCTCCTTTGCATTCGTCACATCTACCCCCGTCTGCATTGAACGAGAAGAACTGAGACTTGAAGCCCATCTGCTTTGAAAGCGGTTGGTCGGCAAACAGGTCTCTTATGGCATCGTAGGCTTTCACGTATGTTGCAGGATTGGAGCGAGCCGACTTGCCTATTGGATTCTGGTCAACGAATTCAATATGCTTGATGGCATCTGTGTCTCCGGAAAGACCTGAGTAATCACCTGGTGGGTCGAACACTTCCCCGATGTGTCGCTTCATTGCAGGGTATAGTATACCTTTAATAAGTGATGATTTCCCACTTCCGCTTACTCCAGTGACAACCGTCATGACATTGAGTGGTATCTGAACGTCTATTCCGCGCAGATTGTTCATCCGGGCTCCATTGATGTCAATATGCCGGTTCCAGGGACGACGTGAAGCAGGGACAGGAAGGGTTAGCTGGTGAGTAAGATACTGCACGGTGTAGCTTTTGGGGTATTCTTTAATACTATCCAAAGTGATGTCATTGGCATCGCCTTCATAGACAATCTCACCACCCAGTCTTCCTGCATCTGGACCAACATCTATCAGATAGTCGGCAGCTCTCATCATCTCTTCATCATGTTCGACAACGATAACGGTGTTGCCCAATTTCTGTAGTTGGCGTAAGACCTTGATGAGCTGGTCGGTATCCCGAGAGTGAAGCCCTATAGAAGGTTCGTCAAGTATGTAGAGTGAACCGACAAGGCTACTCCCCAGCGAAGTGCATAAGTTAATGCGCTGGCTCTCACCACCACTAAGCGTGTTGGACAAACGGTTCAGTGTGAGATATCCCAACCCTACGTCTAAAAGGAACTGTAGTCTGGAGCGTATCTCAGTCAGCAAGCGTTTTCCTATCTCGGCATCATGCTGGCTAAGTTCCAGATGTGCAAACCACTCCGACAGTCGGTTGACAGGCATCTGAACAATGTCAGAGATACTTCTTCCACCAATTTTCACGTAATTTGCTTCAGGCTTTAGCCGGGTTCCATGACACTTAGGACAGGTGGTCTTCCCTCTATATCGGCTCAGCATGACACGGTATTGGATTTTATATTGGTTCTCCTTTACCAACTGGAAAAACGAGTCAATGCATGGCTTCTCATGAATATCCTTATCCCTGTCGCTGGGCAGGCCGTGCCATAGCTGGTCTTTTTGTTTTTGTGTAAGACTATAATATGGTTCGAAAATGGGAAAATCGTCATTAACAGCATTGCGGCAAAACCAGTTCTTCCATTCACTCATTTTCTCGCCATGCCAGCAAACGACGCAGCCATCATAGACCGATAGTGAAGTGTCTGGGATGACCAGGTGTTCATCAATTCCTATAACTTTACCGAAACCTTGGCATTCCGGACATGCACCTACTGGTGAGTTGAATGAGAACAAATGGTCGGTTGGCTCGTCAAATGACATTCCATCTGCCTCAAAGCGAGTGGAAAAATCGTAACAGATGTTAGATGGTAGAAACATCAGTCGCATCATGCCATGCCCTTCATAGAAAGCAGTCTCAGCTGAGTCTACAAGACGTGAAATGGTGTCTTTGGAGTCATCTACTGAGAGCCGGTCTATCACTATGAAGATTTCTGAAGCATCATGACAATCTTCATTCTCCAGATAATCTTCAATTCTGGTGAATTCGTCGTTAACAAAAATCCGGGAGTATCCTTGTAGGATACATGATTTGAGCTGCTGTTCTTTAGTGCGTCCTTCTTGTACTTCCAATGGAGCAAGCACAACAAATTTTGTACCTTTTGAGAACTCCATCATCTTTCGGACCACGTCTTCCGTTGATTGTTTCTTCACTTCCTGACCGCTGATGGGCGAATAGGTGTGGCCTATTCTTGCGTACAGCAAACGGAGGTAATCATAAATCTCAGTCGAAGTTCCAACTGTGCTTCGTGGGTTGCGTGAGATGACTTTCTGCTCAATGGCAATGGCAGGCGGAATACCGCGTATGAAATCGCATTCCGGTTTATTCATGCGTCCGAGAAACTGTCTCGCATAGCTGGACAAACTCTCTACGTAACGGCGCTGACCTTCGGCATAGAGCGTGTCGAAGGCAAGAGACGACTTTCCGCTACCCGATACACCTGCTATTACAATGAGCTTGTTACGAGGAATGCGCACATCAACATTTTTCAGGTTGTTGACGCGCGCTCCTTTAATTTCAATATAGTTTTGATTCATTCAGTATTATTACTTGAACGCAACGATGTGCTCCAGTGCTTCATCCATGTAGAATGTCTGGCGAAGGGTATCGCCTTCATATGTGAAGTTCATTCTGATAAAGTAGAGCATGCGTCCGCCAGATTTTACAGGATAGTCTATTCCTTCCTTGAAAATGGAGTTGGGACGTTGCTGCATGGCACCAATAAGAGAGTCTGAAATCAGTTTTGTCGAGTCGATGTTCTGAAACGCCACATTCCCGATTTTCTCAGGAGCAACAGCATACTGTTCGATGAATCTCTCAACCAGCTGCTCGGCATCTTTTTGCTGGCCACATGCAGTAATCAGCAAGCAGAGAGCAACACTCGTAATGATTCGGATAAAGCATTTCATAGACACTCGGTTTTTGTTACTTTTGGGGAATTCGCTTTAGAACAAGCAAGAGGTGATCCCATACCATTTGGACTGTGGGGATGTGAAGTCGCTCGTCGGGAGTATGTACGAATCTGAGAGTGGGGCCAAAACTCACCATGTCAAGATTAGGATAGCGTTCAGAGAAAAGTCCGCACTCAAGTCCGGCATGGATGCCACGAACGATGGGTTCTTTCCCGAACAAATCTTTGTATGAGCTACGCACAATCTCCGTCAGTTTACTGTCAGGACGCATCTTCCAGGCAGGGTAGCCATCACTTGACCAAGCTTGGGCTCCTGCAAGCTCGAATGTGGCCACTACTGTTGCACACATATTGTCCAGGTTAGACATGACGTTGCTGCGTTGAGAGGAAAGGATGTTGATTTCTGTCTCTTCAGTGTGGACGCTGGCAATATTAGAAGAAGTCTCCACCATACCGCCTAAAGCCTCGTCTTGACAGATGGAATAGATTCCGTTGTCAACAGCCTGTAGGGCAGAAACGAATTTATTTGCCACAACCGCGTCAATTACAGGCTCGGCATCGGTAGATTCCATGTTCCATACCATTGAAACATCTGTCACGTGGAATTCATCTTCTACCTGAGCTGCAAAGATGTTCCAGTCGGCCTTGATGTTTTCCTTGATGTCATTAGGAACACCAATTACGAAATAACCGTCACGCGGTATGGCGTTGTGAAGCTTTCCTGAATGGAATTGCGCCAAACGGATTCCTTCATAACGTTTCATTTCCTGATAGAGGAAACGACCAAGAATCTTAATGGCGTTTGCACGCTTCTTGTTGATGTCGTCGCCAGAATGGCCTCCGACAAGTCCCTTAAGCTGGGCTCGAAGGAAGAATAATCCTGAGGCGGGTTGCTCACGGGTGAAAGAAAACTTAGCAGTGGTATTTCGGCCACCTGCACATGAAACAAAGATTTCTCCTTCATCTTCCGAATCAAGATTAATCAGGTAGTCGCCAGTCATGAATCCTGACTTCATGCCTTCCGCTCCAGAAAGGCCAGTTTCTTCGTCTCGAGTGAAAACACATTCTATCGGTCCGTGTTCTATGTCTGAGCTTTCAAGAATGGCCAACTCTATGGCACATCCAATACCATCGTCAGCTCCAAGTGTGGTTCCTTCCGCCGTCAGCCATTCTCCGTCAATATAGGTTTTGATGGCATCTTTGTCAAAGTCAAAGTCCACGTCAACGAGTTTGTCACACACCATGTCCATGTGGCTTTGCAGAATGACGGTTTTGCAATTCTCCATGCCCTTAGTGGCAGGTTTCCTTATGATTACGTTGCCAGTCTCATCGACATTGGTCTCAAGTCCATGGCTCTCTCCCCAGTTCTTCAGGTAATCAATCATCTTTTCTTCATGCTTTGAAGGACGGGGAATTTCGTTAATCTTTGCAAACTGTGTGAATACAGCAGTAGGTTTTAACTCACTTTTATTCATTATTAATCCTTTTTATTGTTAGGTTTCTGAATTAATGCTTATCTTTGCACCGCAAAATTAATAAAAAATGACGGAAGTCTTTATATCCACTGCGTTAATAATTGCTATATCAATAGCATTTTTGTGCGTGAAGGTGATTTTCAAAAAGGATGGCAGTTTTGCATCGCAGCATATCCATGATTCAGAGGCAATGAGAGAACGAGGAATCCATTGTGTTGTTGATCAGGATTGTGAGATGCGCCGTGGAAGTGAGTTTGCGGTAAAAGAGCGGAACAAATAATCAAAACCTATAAAAATCAATGAAAAAAAACTTTATTCTTTTGTTTCTTGTGGCATGTGCATTCGTGTCATGCAACAATCAAAGTCCTAAACTTGATGACCAGCCAGAAGGCAATGATAGCACACAGAGTGCCAGCCTCAGAGTAGCTTATGTAGAAGTTGATTCTCTGATGACTCAGTTCGAGTTTGCCATTGAGAAGAGCAAGGAGCTTGAAAAGAAAACCCTTAATGCCAGGAATACTTTGAATCAAAAAGGCAATCAGCTTCAGGCTGCAGCTGATAATTTCCAGCAGAAATTGCAGAATAACGGATTTACGAGTCGTGAACAGGCCGAAGGCGTTCAGGCAGCTCTGCAGCGTCAGCAAAATGATTTAGCAGCCCTTCAGGCACGTCTGGAGAAAGAGCTCGCTTCCGAACAGCAAAAATTCCTGGAGGCTTTGCAGGACAGCCTGAACAACTTCCTTGAAGTATATAACAAAGACAAGAAGTATGACCTTATTATCAATAAGAGCGCCATACTCTTTGCTGGTCCAAAGTATGACATCACTCAGGATGTGATCAATGGACTGAATAAGCGTTATAAGAGTTCAGCCGCAAAAACAGAATCAAAGAAAGAGGAAGAAACAAAGAAATAATAGCTGACACCTTTATTAAAAGAATAAGACGGCAGTTCACATTCAGTTGAGCTGCCGTCTTTTTTCTTCAGCTTTATGGGTCGCAAGCCCGTAGGGGAGATGATGAGAGAGATATGGGAGAGATGAAAATGATCCCTCCCATGCTGAAAGCCGCTGCACATCAGCGTTTCAAGAGATTATGGGAGGGAAGGGAGATTTTTCGCGAAACTGACTGAAATTCTCAATATGTTTGACTGAAACACTTTGCGTGTTTGACTGAAACTCTCTCTGAGTTTGACTGAAACGCTATCACGACTCCATTGAGATTGCTTCATCTCCGCACTGTAGTCGTGTCATCTCCGCACTGTAGTCGTGTCATCTCTGCACTGCAATCATAATGCCTCTGCATTGCAGATAAATCACTTTCGGAGAAAAAGGTTACATGGTTACAGCTGTAACCGTAACCATTTTCAGGAATAAAGAAGTACAGCATTTGACCCTGACAAAAGACAGTTTAACACGGCTCTTTCGGAATTGTCCTGGAAAAGTATTATTTTTGCAGAAAATTTGTAGGTAATCATTATGAATGTAGACTCATCTTATTTCAGAAAGTACTTGTTGATGGCCATTAGTGTTATAATTGCCAATGCCATTAATGCGCAGTCACGGCATAATATGGCCGTTAATTTACCTAAAGATTTAGAACTTGTAAAGAAAGCAAAATCTGGCAGTGCTGATGCACAAGCTTTTGTAGGTAAATGTTATTATTGGGGTGAATGCGGTGTGAAAGAGTATATAGTCTAAGAATAGATGATTATCGAGTAGCTGCATGAGTAGTAGTAAGATAGCAAGGAAGGCGATGAAGATCATCCAGGGATGTTCTTCCTGTGACGGCAATGTGCAGTTACATAATAGTTTGTCGTATGCTGAGCTTAACGTAGATAAATGCGTGGTAATGCTTAACGCTTTATATCAGGTAAGCATTAATTCCGATGATGTACGTAATTCAGGTACGATAGCTGAATTTCTTTCATATTGGGATCCTGACATAGCCCGTCACGCCCCCAAAGTCAAGAAAAAGAGGAAGAAAAAAGAGACCGTTTCCAAAGAAATAGTTCCTGCAGCTGAGAACGAAGGTTCATACAGCGACACTAAAATTCATTTAAAATGGCATGAAAAGTTAGGCCTTTGCCTAGGAGCAGTCTATGCCTGTTTGTTGTTCCTGAACAAATGCACCCCATTCCATAATGATACGACCCAAGACTATGAAGGAGGGTTGTTCTCGATTATTCAGTATTTCAATAACTTTGTCACCATTATCGATCCCAGTAATTGGTTAATAGGTATTCCGTCTTTCTTTTTGGGAACCTCTACTGTACTTTGTTTGCTTTTCATTATCGTATTTGGTGCTATTTTAATATCAGCTGTGCATACTTGTTGGTTTGTCAAAGAGTATAACAAGTATTTCCATCAGCCCGTTATTGCATTTATAATTCTTTATTTGGTAATTGCAGATGGTTATTACGGTCCTGTGGCGTACAATTATGCCTGGACAGCTGCCGTTCCCTTTACCTATTTTGCTCTTCTGTTTTTTTGTGTGATGTTTGTTCGTTTCGGTTTCAAGTTTATTATACCCCATAATAGGATTCTCAAGATAGCCGTTCAGCTTTCCCCTTTGGTGATATTGCTTGCCGTTTATCACCTGCTTTCCTATTGTCGGTAAGAAAGAAAAAGGAAGACTTTAAATAATTATAATGATATGTGGTAACATTTACGTATACTGTTTGGCAGCAACTTTAATACAATTCTCTGACATAAACGAATAAAACAAAAAAACTTGTTTCAATCTTTACCAACAATTGTTATGGCATAGAGAGAAAATTGAGGTTTTGGAGCCAAAGAGTGTTCGTGATGAGATGAGAATGATTATTGAGGAAATACAGCAAAAATACAAATAATCAGGGCTTAGCAGGAAAAAAGATGCACCAGAACCTGCACCAGAACAACGAAAAAAATTGTCTGTTTTAGCCAATAATAGGAATATATTGCGTATTTTTGCCACCGCAAACTCAATGCCGAGCCTCCTTATAGAAGGATTGATCGGCCATAGGGAGGGAGCACTACATTATGGAAATGTGTCGCTGACGCGAAGAGGCAGAAGCCAGATACCCCGCTTTCCTTTTGTAGTCAACAATCCGAAATTATTAAAATCAGTCCGATTCTGGGTATTTGGCGGGCTTTTCTTTTGTATGGGGGAGAAGACATCTGTTTGTTTCTGGAAGAACCTTTCCGACAATAGAACGGCCATCATGGGAATGTCCATGATTTCTATTATCCTTTTTCATCAACACTTTATCAGCGTTTTTCCTTGTGGCATTTTCCATCGATGTGGATACTGGGGAGTTGATGTTTTCTTGTTGCTATCAGGAATGGGCGTATTTAGCTCGTACCAAGCCCATTCTTTGTCAACGTTCTATCAACGTAGATTCATGCGAATCATACCCTCATGCTTGGCATGTGGAATGATAAAGTGTATGATGCGAATAATCATAGAAGGCCCTGAGTCGCTGTCGCACATTGGGATCTCGGAACTTTTCTGCATGGATTTGTGGTTCGTTCGTGCTATTATTTTCTATTATGCTATTTCTCCAGTAATAATTGTTGCAATTAAAAAAAACGCATCAATCACAATCATGCTGATAGCTGTCATTTATCTTATAAACGGATTGTTTTTCAGGACACATGATGCATTGTCTTTTACATGGATTGTTGAACGCGTCTTTGTCTTTTCATTGGGCATATTGTTGGCCTCCAAACAAGAGTTGGTTAATCATACAGCAACATCCCTGAGCTCTGTTTCCTTTTGTCTGGCTTTTTGTTTTGCCTTGATAACGGAACATGCACTTATCATTTCCAGTCAAGCTCTCAATACTCTCTTAATGTTTGCCGTAGCTATAGGAACTGTCGGTTTGTTGCAAATCGGCAACATAATCATAAAACACGCCCCGCTCTTTATTATTCGTGTGTTGGTGTTTTGCGGGAAGCTTTCCTTGGAAATCTATTTAGTTCACGAATATCTCTTTTTTATTGTGATGGAAAAAATCAAGATAAATAATTCTCCATTAGCTTTCTTGTTGAGCATATCATTGGCATTGGCGATTGCTTTTATTTGTAAGTCATTCATAAATAAAATGAAAACCCTGAAGTAGGCTGGTGCGACTTCCGGATTACACAAAAAAAAGAATGTGTCTTTGGGAGGCACATTCTCTTTTGTATAATGGAATTCCGAATGGATTATTTCTTGTTGAGTGCGAGGTCTATTTCAACAGCGATTGAAACGGTAGCACCAACCATCGGGTTGTTACCGATTCCGAGGAAGCCCATCATCTCGACATGAGCAGGAACAGAAGAAGAACCGGCAAACTGTGCATCAGAGTGCATGCGGCCCATCGTGTCGGTCATGCCGTATGAAGCAGGACCTGCTGCCATGTTGTCGGGGTGCAGTGTGCGACCGGTGCCGCCACCTGAAGCTACTGAGAAGTAAGGCTTGCCAGCCAGCGTACGTTCTTTCTTATAAGTGCCTGCCACGGGGTG
>AUXO011504942.1_pt1 | contig 14837 bp, 5 predicted proteins | sample 768731 | NCBI WGS metagenome assembly AUXO01 (sample SAMN02715735, study PRJNA202380) | gut metagenome | biome: sheep rumen | host: Ovis aries | place: New Zealand: Palmerston North | reverse complement strand
TTAATAACCTCAGCTGTAACTTCTGCACGGATACTTTCTTTAAGTTCATTGAGACCATCGAGCATTTTCTCTGTGAACTCTTCTTTAAGTTGTTCTCTGTAAGCAACATTTTCTTCTTCGAGTTCTTCGATTTTTGTCTGCTTTTCCTGCTCCATTTGTTCAACGAGCTGATTAGTCACAGACTCCTTCCAGGCCTCAAGAGATTCCTGAATGTACTTCTGTGAAGCTTCATCAAGTTCCTCGTCAAGCAAATTAAGTTTTGCTGTTTGGCTCATTAATAAAACCTCCGTTTAACTATACTTATATTTATCTTATATTATATGCTATAAAAGCATATTTAAGAAAAAAAATAATTTTATATTTCAGTGTAGTTTTAGATATAATTAACTTACGAATATCAAAAAAATTTAAATTAAAAAAATGGCATTGCTATTTATTAAGCAATGCCATCAAATTTTATGCTGTAGGATTTCTAGTTAAATCTCTAGCTGCAATCCTTGCGTTATGTTCAATTCCCTGTGATTCTATAACCTTAAGGTTAGGAATTCTTAGGGCACGCATTGCTGCAAGATTGTTTTTGTCATCATCAACAAATTTAACAATATCATATTTTGCACATTTATCTCTTAGGAAAAGCGCCTTCTTCTTACTATCAGTAACGCCAGCATATTCCTTTGCGTATTTATCATCATTTACAGCCCTAGAATCAGAAAGTTTAATTTTTCCCTTCTTCAAGTCTACAAACTCACCTTTCTTGTTTCTATATTTAAGCCATTTCATAAGGTTTGTAAATACTGCATTCTCTGCTCCTCTAGCTGTAAGAAAAGCAACATCATAGCCAGCTCTAAGATTTGAATCCATCATTCTAAGCTGTGCTACTATAGGTGCCGCACCATTACTTATAACCTTTCCATCTTTTTCTGTCTTAAAGAAAGACTGTTTGATTTTTTCATCATTTCTAAAATCAGAATAGTCAAACTTATATCCTGGTTTTGGTCTGCCACCTACATCTTTGTATTTTGAATTTGCAAACTGTGCAGAATCTTCTCTAGCAACAGTTTCCCACTTTCCAGTTTCCGTAAAGTGCTTAATAATAATACCCATTACAGATGAATCAGCTTGAAGCAAAGTATCATCAATATCAAAGACTATCAATCCTTTTTTGCCTTCTTTAAGTTTGGTTTCTTCACCAATTATTTCATATGCTTCTTCTAGTGTCATTAGTTTCTCCTTAGTAGTTAAAGTAGTTTACTACAGATTCTGTATATACAGTAGCTTGTCCGTCAACATCGTATTTCTTCAATGCTTCAAGAACACCCCTCTTCCATTCATCAGCCTTTCTACCAGCATGGTTTTCTACATACTTTTCCTGCTCTAATGAAAGGTCGCCATTCATAAAACTCTTACCAGCTTTGAAAGCATAAAGACCTTCATAGCTAAATTGATTTGGAGCTGGCTTGTCTGTATGCATGAAAATCAAAGTTCCTGCACCACCCTGTCCGGCAGTTCCTGGCATTACTCCAAAGAATTTAATAATCTTCTTGTTTTTTGCCGATGGTTCTTCTCCTTTTTCAATCCAAGAATTAAGAATTTTCTTTACTTTAGTAAGATTCATCTTTTCAATATGGTGAGCCTCAAGCCAACCCTGATTTCCTGTTTTTGAACCTTCCTTAGCATACAATGCACTTCTAAGAGCGTTCAAGCCAGCACCCTGTTTTGAACTATACATTGAGTGATCAATTTTTCCATCTTCTGTTCTTTCATTCTTAGCTGATGTAACTGCTTCGATTTTTTGTTCTCTTTTTCTAAGTTTCTTATAATCAGAGAATTTTCCGCTTGTTGTAATATCCTTTGCTTCCTTTTCACGCTTTGCCAAACCTTCCTTTACATTCTTGGCAACGAAGTCAAGGCTGATATTTTCTGGATGCTTAATAGAATCCCAGTCTTTTCTATACTTCTGGAATTCATGAATATATGGCTGAAGTTCTTCATATACAAAAGCATTGAATCTTTTCTTACCAATGACTTTTGCCATCTTAGTTCTCCAAACCTGAGAAGTAATATTTCCATTTGCATCTGTTTTCAATGGATTGATTTCTGCATATCTGTCTCCAGTTTTCTTTCCATCTTTTTCAATAGCTGGCCCAGTTTTAACTCTTGCCATATCTGTCAAGAATGGAGTCTCTATAGTATCTGGATCAAAACTAATTTCTGAAGGTTTTATGTTTTCCAATGCTTTCAAAAGAACTTTTGAACGTTCCTGTTTGTTTTCAAAATATCTTCTTGGTGCTCCGTGAAGATGTCCTTTTTCGTCTTCATAACCATATTCATAGTTTTTCAACTGTTCAACGGCTTTTTTAAGCATATCATAATGCTTCTGTAATTCTGCTTTTGAAGGCGCTCCGACTACTTTCAATGTCTGCTTGCCATCTTCATCCTTCTTGGATTTAACAATCTTAACTGCATTTGTTAAGGACTTGTCACCATTCAAACCAACTCCAGAAGTAAGATTAGCATAGTCCATCATCAAGAAACAAATTTTACCCTTAAGTTTGTTGATATTTTTCAGAATAGCTACATTGTCAGTTCCTCTATCTTTATCAACATTAGCACCAGAACCAATATCAGAAGAATTAAGTTTCTTCTTTAATTCAGCTACTTTTGCCTTGTTTCCTTCTTCTCTAGCCTTTTCGATTTGTTTCTCTATTCTTTCCTGTCTTGCATTTTCGTAAGCAAAAAGATCCAAACCGCCACTTCTCTTACTGCTATTTCCGCTGCCAATTAAACTATTTAAATAAGAATAACCAGCTTCATTTATAAGTTCATCTAAATTCATACTCTTGTTTTCCTTTATATTTTTAACTTACAAAAAAGGTCTTGAAAAAAATATTTAAAAAAAATAGCCGCTAGATTATCTAGCGGCTAAAGATTTATTTGCTTTCTAATTTCTCTATTCTTTTTCTCAGTTCTTTATTTTCTGCAGAAAGCTCTTGAACTGCTTTAAGCAACATACCTATACAGTTGTAATGATCCATAGAATTTTTCTCTTTGGTTGAGAAAATTGAATCTGTATCATCGGCTATAAATCCTATTTTTGGATTCTCTTTCTTTTCATCATTCTTATAGAAGAAATTAACAATGTTAATTTTATTAATCTCTTCTACAGCATTATAATTTGTAGGTACTATATCTGTCTTATACTTACGTGCTGAAGTTGTGGTAAGTGTATTACAAACTATATCTCCTGTTAATGTCAAATTACCTTTAATTGTTTGATTACCAGCATTAGTTATAATTTCCCTTGATTCTGCTTCATTATCATCTTTATTAAAGATACTTGAATTATAATACAATTGTTTCTTGCTTGTGTCAAAATTAAGATAGAAATAGTTTGGATTGTCTAATACTGTACCATTATCATTGGTTTTGTTAAATACTCTACCATTTGCATCTCTAATGGATATTACATAACCACTTGGGTTTGAATCATCTGTATTTGTCTTAGCACCGTAGCTTCCTATAAATGTTTTTCTATTGATTAAAGCAGCTTTTGTTATAGTATTTATTCCTATTTTTCCAGCTAATGGAACCATTTCATCGATTCCTGTGCTGTTATCTATAGCGACTGGATAACTATTTTGTGTTAAGCTTCTTTCAGAATGAACATCCCATTCACCAATAACTTTTCCTTTGAAACAAGTTTTAAAGTTATGGAAATTTGTTACTATATTATAAATATCACACTCGCCATTGTTATATTTTATCAAATAGTTTTTTTGAATACTATAATTTATGTTATTATCGTTATTATCATATCTTGGATCAAATTCTTCATAATATTTTGTAACACTTAATGGTCCAATTAACAATTCTGCTTCTGTCTTGTCTTCTTTATCGTTGCTAACAGAACCTAATACTAATGAATTTTTAATACCAGCATGAGTTTCAAAATTATTGTTAATGATAATACTATTACCATTTTTATTATTGCTTATTATATTATTATTACCGATAACAACAACATTATCCAAGTCTTCTATTGATTTATTACGGTTTCCAAAAAATTTTGAATTATTTGAAGATATTTCATTATGTTCACCGATAACAAAGTTGCTTATACCAGGTGTTTTGTTTGAATCACCTATTATTGTATTTGAAGTACCATTGGCAATATTTGAATTACCAAGCATTGTATTTGAAACACCTTCTTCACTAGTTTGATTTGAGTTACCAAACATTGTATTTGAAGCGCCATTGGCAACGTTCAAATTACCAATTATTGTATTTGAAGACTTATATGCACTGTTGCTATCACCGAATACTTTATTGTTGGAATTATTATTTAAATCTTGCGTATTGCTATTACCATTGTTTTTACCAATAACATAGTTTCCATCTCCACTGTTTGTGTTATTGTCAGTACCAATAATAATATTTTCTTTACCTGTGTGTAATTGAAGCTCATTAGAGTCGACTTCAATATTACCATTATCATTACCAATAATAATATTTTCTTCACAAGAATTATCATTATTTGGCAATGCGTTATTTACACCGATAATTGTGTTCTTGTCCTTAATTATAGCTACGTTGTTATTACTACCGATAATTGTGTTTTGTTTTCCAATGTTTATTCTAGACTTTTCAATTAGGTTTTCATTACCGATAATATTATTTTTTTCGTCTATGGTTGAAAAATTGGCACGAATGTTTTTACCAATGTTTATCAATCCATTTGTTTTGGAAGTGCTGCTAAGACCAAAACCAATTTCTATATTGTTGTTACCAACATTATTCTCAAGTGTGTTTTTACCTATAGCTATGTTGTCTGTTGGAAAGTTTTCTCCATTAGTATTTATTCTCTTTAATGCGCCAGTACCTATAGCTATGTTGTTTTTACCTAAAGCTGTCTTATCACCGCTAAAATTTGTTTCCCTGTCTCTTCCATCTGTATATCCAAGGGAATTAAAACCAATAGAAATATTGTCAGTTTCAAAAGCAGTTGGTTTTATATGAGCTTCGGAAATGTTTATATTTTTTTCTCCCCTAGTTTCTATAACCAAACCATTCAAAACATTTTTCAAATCTATATTCTTTATGGTTAAAGTTGTTCTGTCTATTTTTTTAATACAACAAACAGGAGCTGTTTTTCCTTCTGTACATTCAATTCCCTCAGCTACCAATTCTTGATAATCTTGATTTCCTGCTACTCTGGTTCCTTCATCGTTCCAAAGAGAATCTGAGTCATTATGCTTAATTAACAAGAAGAATTCGAAAATCTTAATTACTTTTTGATTATTATTTCCAAATTTATTTACATAATTCTCAGCTGATATCAATCCAAATCTATTTGAAAAGCTGTATGATATTTGAGAATCTGTAACTTTTTTCTTTGTTTCTGGATTGAAGAAGATTATATATTTGCCGCTTTTCCAATTGTTATTAAACGGAATTTCTATAACCTCTTCCAAAGAAAACATATCATCTTTCTTTGTTAAATAGTTGCCAAAAGAGTTATAAAACTGATTTATCAGTTCAAATGAGTTTGCACAATAAAGATTTGGATCTATAGGAACTCTTGAAGTTTCTGGTTTTGATATAATTACAGTTTCTCCATTTTCTTTTGGATTATACTGATAAGCTGTTTTTGAAACTTCTATATAATACTTTAACCTATTTTTTAAATTATATTTTCTTTTGTTATTTTCATGCTGATTATATTCTTTTGTTTCTTCACTATCACTTGGATTTATAGGAAGCAAATTCAAATCATCTTTTAGAGTTTCAATTTCATAATACAATCTTACATCGTTATCCTGATCATTCAAATTAAAATTGAAGTGTTCTGCCAACTGTCTTTCAAACATATCAGTGTTTGGCTTGTTAAAAATTGTAATTGCATTTCTATCGTTATCTACAAAGAAATCTCTAGAATATTGATTATCCTCTTCTGTTGTATATTTATAATATTTTGCCTGTTCGTCTGATAATTTTGCTGTAAATACACCGCTAGGAATTCTTATATATCTTTTGCTATTATCAAGATATTTACCTATTTTCAAATAATCTGGATTGAGCTCTTCGAAAACATCTGGAATTATTCCACATTCGTTTTGACCATACAAAGTCTTACAGACAGTCTGTAAGACTTCGTAAATGCTTTCCACATCTTCATAAGTTTCCAAAATAGGTCTGTTTAGGTTTCTAGCGGAAAATTTGTCAGATGGCGAATAAAATTCCAACTCATTTGCCGCTAATTTTTTTATATTTATTTTTTCTGTTCCTAACTCATCTTTTATAAAATCATCTTCTTCAATCTTATTACCAAAAAATTTTTGCTTCATAATTTCTCCATAGGGCGTATAATATTTTTAAATTGTTAAAGTCCAAGTAAATACAATACTTTCGTCAGCAGATTTTGTGAAGTTTTGAACATTCTTAATTGCTAACAAAGTACCGCAAGGCATATTTTTAGCAATTATAGATTCAGTCTTTGCACCACTTTCTGTACTAAACAAAGCATCATTAAACAAACCTATTTGCTTGATTGTGTATCCATTAAACGGATTATACTGTCCAATGGCGCCAGTACCAGAAGACTGAGCTGGAATTTCTATTTTAAAAGTCAATCTGTTTAAGAAATTTGTTGTATTGTCTCTACTTACAGAAATGTCTGATGTATTGTTGTCCCAGTCCAAACTTTGTTCATCATTTTGTTTTGCTCTTCTGAAGTAAACAAAACAAGGTCTACCAGCTCCTCTGTATTTTGGTTCTATCAAAAGACCAGCATCACTGATTGTATCCTGTAAAAAGTTTGAACATCTTTCAGCACTATTAGGACAATACAATGTTTTAATTGCTCCAACTACACCATATCTTTTAGACATATCTGCTGAAGTTGATATATTGCTTGTTGTATCTGGATCATTAACTGTAATAGCTTTCATTAAACTACCAGAACCAGTATATACACCTTGCATACCTACCGTACCGGAATAAACATTTGAATCAAACTTTTGACCGTCATCGCTTTCGGCCAGTCCAACCATAGCATTGAAATTCTTTTCAGCTATTGTTAATTCACCATCACCATATTCAGTGATTCTTTCTGTATACCATGTTGAATTTTCTATTTCATTTGCATCTTTTAGTGATTGCCAATCTGTATATTCGCATCCAGTTCCCAAAAGAATTTTTGTAGGGAATAAGGCATATATTGAATCAGAATTGTAATATTCACCATTTATACCTATTGGGTAATGCTTGTCTCCATTTAATAGGCTTGAATCCCATAGATACTGCTCACCATTTACACAATAGCCATCAGCATTATATGGATAAGTAGTAGCCTTTTCATATGATGAGTGGTAACTAGCATCTCCATCTGGTTTTGTAACCTGTTTGCTTTGCTCTGCCGATTTATTGTTTTCTCCTATAGAATCTGAGCTTGTTGAGCCGCTATAACTTAGTGAATATCCACTAAGTAAAAGCATAATAACATGGCGCATCCAGTCTGTTATTGTATTATCACCAGTATCATGGTATACTAATTTTTTTGTGCCGTCTTTTTCGTGTTTGTATGCCTTAATATCAACATATCCATCCATTAAAGAATTTAAAATTTTATCCTTCTTTGGTTCTTTTTCTTTCGGCTTTTGGTTTTTCAATAAATCTTTAAGCATCTATATTACCCCTACTTAATAGTTAACAAATCCAGATATTGTAATTGTAGATGAACCAACATTGAAGCCGCTATAGTTATAATTATTAACCTTTAAACCACCAGTTAAACCACCATATGCCAACATTATATCTTTTATTACACCGTCTTCGCCATCAAACAAACTGTACTCAAAATCTTCTGTAATTCCAATAGTTTTGCCACCATCGTCACTGTAGAAACTTTTAACAACTTGGTCTACATCAGTTATTTGTTTATTATTTTTTAATTTGGCCAATACTAAGTGTCCAACATTACCCAATTCAAACCCATATTGTTCATTAGGGCATAAAAAAGTAATATACTGCCCTGCTGCTTCTGTATTTTTAAAAATATATTTTAAAGTTGAGAGACTCTCTTGTTCAGCACTTTCTCCGGGTTCAAACGATAATCCAGTGCCATCAGCCGCAGTACAATAAGCTGCAACGCTATCCGCTCTAAATTTCAGTTTATTGTCAGCGATGTCAAATTTTAATATATCTTCTTTAGGTCCGTCAGTACCAGGGTTTTTAAACCTTCCTTCTGCATCACCTTCATATATCGGATCACCTAACAAAAACCATACATAATTATAAGGATCGCTAGCATCATTAGATTGAACGAATTCTTTTCCTTTTAAAACAATTTGTGGATTAATAAAAGTCATTTATTTTTATCTCCTTATTTCATATTTTAACTTTGCTCTTCATCAATGGAATATTACCTCAAATTTCTTAAGTTCTTGATCCATTCCTTCGATAAGTGGTATAACAAAAGGCTGATTATTAATCAATTGTATCCATCTATCAGTTCCGTTAAAATATTCTCTTGAAGGCTTGAATTCAAAATCAATGAATTTTTTCCCTTCGATAATTTTTTCACCTTGTTTAAGCACATCACAATCCAAATAGAAGTTCTTATACAAAGTATCAACAGAATTTCCATTGCTATCATATATATAAACAGCATTTTTATCATTTCTGAATGTGTAATTGTTAGGTAGTAATTTTATAACACTATTGATGAGTCTTGCTTCTTCAGGTAAGAAATTAACTACTAGTATAGTATTTTTATCACTAAATTCTGGGAATTCAAGATAAACTCTTTCAATCTTTTCAAGCTGTAATTCACCCATGTTAGAAACTTTGCACTCCAAACTACCATTTAACCTCTTGCATTTCAGCCACTTGTTTTCAAAAAGTTCTAGTTTTGGAGATTCATCAAATATTCTTAATGCCATCTGTTTGCTGAACTTCAAATTTTCCTTAAAGGTTATTTTCTTATTTAGATCTTTCTTAATTGTTAGGTTTTGCTTATTGATATTGAAGTTTACCATATTTCTTCTTTCTACCAACAAGCTTGGAGAAGAATCTATCAATTCAAACTTCTTATAGAAACCTCTAAATATCAATGGTTCTGGTTCTACAGTCTTTACATAAACGCTTCCATTTCCTTCATTGTCATATACCAACTGAGGTAATTCTACATTAATAGCTCCAGGGGATACCTGCAAGAAATCAAGTATCTGAACATTAATATATTCACCATCAGCTATATTAAGTTTATTTGTTTCAAGACCAGGTTCAAGTATCATTATATATTCGCTTGTGAAAACCTTATATTCTTTTGATCTTTCAGCCAAAATTAAGAGCTCTTCTTCTTCAACAATGTTGCTTGGGCTCTTTATATACATAGTGTCGTCAAAAACATATTGTTCTTCACTAGGGAACTTTTCATCATCGTAAGTAATTCTAAGACTAGAATCAGAATAGTAATCGAATTTTTCATTATCTGGCAAAGAACTTAATCTTAAAGTATCTTCATTAATTCCTGTACTAAGCACTGACTGATTAGGAATGTGCAAAGTGTTGTTAAGTACATAGCTTATTTTGTAATCTTCGAGGTCTTTGAAATTAATGTCGAACAATATTCCCTTTTCTTCAGTAGTTCTATTTTCTATACTTCTTACATTAAATAGATATCTGTTCTTATTGTTTGTAGGCTGCATTACTCTAATCTGCTTAATTGCCTCAATATTATTTTTCTTCATAAAATTGCTGCATACAAGCTCAAAATAATGCTTCTTCTTATAAAGTTTTGCACTTTTCCATATTGGAATTGTCTGTACACTTCCCTCTAATTCGTATGGGAATTCTATATCGCTATAATTGTTTTCTGTATCATAGAATACATTATTACCATTAGAGACTTTTGTGTTTACGTTATGGAGAATTATAAATTCCCTATCGTCCAATATAGAGCTAAACTCTTCGCTTTCATTAAATACATTTTTGTTTACATATTCGCAGTCTACTAACTCTGAAACTCCATTGTCCTTAAATTTCTGTGGAACTTTGCGGATATTAATATATCCACTACCAAGATAAAGTTTTTCCAAATTTAGTTTTTTAAAATAGTCTGCTACTTTTTCATTATATTCTTCGTTGCTTATTGTATTTCTTTCAAAATACGAATCGTTTTCATCGAAGAGCTCTTTATCTATAGTAAGTCTGTCTTCGTTCTTGAGCAATATGATAAATTTATCATTGTCAAAATCTATAGAAATATTTCTCTGCTTTCTAATAACAGAGTATTCAACAAACTTCTTGTTTGTTTCACTAAGATTTAGATCTTTTAATAGCTCATCTTCTTTAGAATATGTCTTATTATTGTAGTAGTATACCTTCTGAAGTTTTGCCGCATTGTTTACATAGAAATTTTTATTCCAACTTTCATCGCTAGTATAATCAGGCCAAAAGCATGGTTCTATTGCAAACAATAGACTCTTAAGAATTGCTTCTTCTATTTCTTTTTTGTTTATAAGAAGCCACTGTCTTATGTTGGCATCTTTATTAAATCTCATGGCATAGTTATTTATGAATCCATCAATTCCCCTGTAGTTTGAGAGAGATTTTATGAATCCATTCATATAATTCAAGTCAAAATACAATTCTATATTGTTTGTCTTTGTGTTGTAATAAGCATCATCGAATACCATTCTTATGTATTCAGATGAATCGAAATTTGTCTTCTTGTCGAAGTCCAAAGTGGTTATACTACCAATGCTTCCACCCTTACCACCAAGTTTTTCGTATACTTTAGGAACAACCATCATGTCATTGCTGTTTAGACCATCATCCCTTATTACAAGACTTGTTCTCTTGTCTTCTATTTTTTTCTCTCTATATCTTGAAACTATACCATCATAGAAATACTTCTTTAGTTTTTCCATAAAATAGTTTCTAGAAGAGTCAACTATACTTCTTAATGCAGACAAGAACAATTCATAAATCAATCCATTTGGAGATTCGTATTCATTATTATCATTAACCACGAAGCCATTGTCGAATGAGTATTCAATCAATACATTCTTTGAATCAACATCGTTTGTAGAGAATTTTTTATAGTTGTCATTCTTAAAGATTGTAAGTATAGCATCATTTAAACTGTAATACTTATATTCTTCGTTTTTAGAAAGTCTTACTATTATTTCTGGATATACTTTATCAACACCCAACATTTTTATGTAGACATCATTATCATACTCTACTTTTCCATTTTCATTATAAATAGGAAGTAGTTTTCCTCCTATTATTATGTCTTCTTTATATCCATTAAATTTTAGTTCAGTTCCATCATCACTTTCGTAAGTACTGATTGTTTGAGTTTCAGTAACAACTGTTATTTTCTTTGTGAAGTAATCAATATCATCATCAAATGATTGCAAGTCTCCTGCTGGTACATAGCTTGAATCATCATATGTATATGTAATTGACTTAGTGAAATAGCTTGCTCCATCATCAAATACCTGTAAATTTTCCGCTGGTACATAGCTTGAAGTGTCATATATATTTGTTACTATCTTGTTAAAATACTGGGTATTCTCATCAAATGATTGCAAATTTCCTGCTGGTACATAACTTGAATCATCGTATGTATATGCAATTGTTTTTGTGAAGTAATCAATATCATCATCAAATGATTGCAAGTCTCCTGCTGGTACATAGCTTGTGTCGTCTACTACTTCCTTAACAATTGTTTTGGTAAAATATGGAATTCCTTCTTCTAAGTTTTCCGCCAATACATAGCTTGAATTGTCATATGTCTTAGTAACTGTTTTTGTGAAGTAGTCTACCCCTTCTTCAAAACTGGATTTGTTTGTGATAAAATCTACTGTATATACATCATTTTCTGCATCATATGAGAACTTTTGAAGAAAAAAATTATCTAGATCATCATTAATAGTAGCTATATCAAAAGTATTTGTTTCATTATATTCTAAGTCCAAATACGTATCTGTAGGCGTAATAGTACGATCCACAGATTTATATATTCTTAATCTATCATCATCTTCTTTTACACATAATAAATAACTATCGGAATCAGTATGTTCAGCTGCTAATACAGGTTTATCATTTAGTTGCTTTGAAAAATCAGTTAAATAATCATAACATCTAATAACATTATCATTTTCATCACAGCAAACCATAATATTAGTAAGCGATTCTATATATGGAAAACGATATTTATTAGTAAAATTCTCTACACTTACATCAAATGTTTCATAATTAACACCAATACGTAATGGAATATCACCTTCATTATTATCATAATCAGGATTCTTTAATATTGTACCAAAATATATATTATTGTCATTAATAGTTCTATGATTGTTTATTACAAAAATATCATTTGTTATATTATAATTTTGTAAACTATTTAAATCGAAATTTATACCTTCTTCATATGGATCTTGACTTACTCTATAAAATTGAATTAATCTATTGGTTTCAAAATCATATTTATAAAGAATCAGTTCTTTTGACTTTTGTGAAACAAATATGATTTTTTCACCTTCAATATAACAACAAACAATATTTGTATCTTCATTTATACAATCATAAACAAAACGGTTATTTGTGTCATCGATATGGTATTGTATCGAAACTCTAGATGTTTCAGTTGTATCACCATTAACATAAAAAACAAATTGTGTACACCCATAATAATTATCCTGTGTTTTAGAAATTGCACTTATTATACGATTAAATGATATATTAGTCGGATAATTTGGAATATATAGTTTACCAAATTCTTTATTTGACCAATCTTCGACTAATGTTTCACCAACATTTACTGTATCTGGATAAGAAATTCCAGAATATTTATTTGTGCTAGTATATTCATTAAGTGTACCTGTTATTTTAATAAATTTTTTATTAAAGATGTATAATTCTGTATATTCTTTGTTATCTCGATAGTCAAAAGTTTCAATATAAATATCATTATTATAATTATTTTGTTTATAATATGAAGCAGGAGCTATTCTTCCTCCACCATTATGATAAAAACCATACAAATCTACATTTGTTAGAAGTGGGATATCATTTGTTTTTTTCAATGATCTTGTACTATAATCATAATAATATATTTCATATTTATTTTTGTTTGGACCATCTTCGATAATTTTTCTACTAAGTACAACATTGTTGCCTACCATAATTGCTTCATTATCTTTAGAAAATGGTGTATTTATTGTAATAGGTACCCATATGTTTTGATCATTTTTTAGATAATCTATTATAAGACCGCCACCAAATACAAATAGTTTTCCATTCGTATTATCAAAATCATAAATACCATAACCACCATCATGGTCTTCATTTCCAAAACTATATGTAAATAAAAGTTGAGGTTCAGATTGAAGATTTGAAAGTTTATACATTTCTATTGAGGTTTCAGATAATCTTTTACATATATAAATTGCTTCTTCACCAGTATAAATATCTATAGCTTTCACCACATTTGAATAATCAGCATCCAAACCATTAAATAATGTACTTAATCCACTTGATTGGTTTTTCACATATTCATTTGTATTTATTTCACTAACTTGAGACTTGATATAATAATCCATATCGTCTTTGAATGTTGTTTCTGTGGTCGTAGTTGGCAACAAATCTTGAGTCATTTTGAACAGCTTCTGTCCATATCTATTGTTTTCAAATGTTAGTTCATGGAAATAATATTGTTTTGAGATGTCTAATTTATAATACATTTTGTTTTCATAAAGGTCATCTTCTGTTACCAATCTATAAGATCCATTATCAAATACATAAGCTCCAGATACAGATAAAGTACTTAGAGTAATGTATTTTGGATGATCTAAGAAAGTAGATGAAGAAATATACTCTGATCCATTATATCTAAACCATTCTTCAAAATTCTTTAAAACTTTAAAAATATTTTCATTAGATGTTGTAGCTTTTTCATATGTAACTAAATCAGAACTTTGATAAAGTTTATTAAATAATGTCTCATTTAAATAACGTGAACGAAGTCCATCTTCATTTTCCACCTCATAATATACGTCTCTATCAGATTCATCAAAACTACCAGATTCATAAAATGAATTGGTATAAAAATCAGCATATAAGACAACTCTTAAGTCACTAGTACCTAATTCTATTGTACTGTATTTTTCGCCACGTTCTATATATCCACTAGCAACTTCAAGCCCATTCAAATAACGATAGTTTCTACCTTCTTTAAATGATGCATTTTCAAAATCACCAGTATAATCGAAATCGTCTTCAGTAGATTCTCTAAAATATGGTAGCGTTCTTGTTTCTTTACTAAAATATGTGTATTGTGGATCCAAATACCATGCACCATTATCTTCATTTTTTACCATATCTCCACTTTCTATAGGTACATATTCTCCATCTACCAATTTATAAATTGGTCGACCATATTGCGCTTCATATTCTTCAAAAGTTGTTGCTGGTATACGTGTAATAGTTGCTGTGTTATCCACATATCTAATACCTTCTTCTGGTAATGGATTAACATATATTTTACTTATAGATTCTCTTGTAATAGGTTGAGAATATGTTGATGCATCTATAGGTATCAATCCTCTTTCATTTGATACACCATTATTTGTAATAATGGTGTCAAAATCTTCATCAGTACATAATACATACTCAACACCAGAATAGTCGTAAGATTTTTTATTGTATACGTAGCCTTCAGAGAATATCTTATTATTGTCAGTTCCATCTTCTAATGAAGCATATGGTTTCTCTACCCAAATACCACCATCAAAGATATAATAAACTTCTCCTTCTTGAGGACC
>AUXO014099891.1_pt1 | contig 14838 bp, 6 predicted proteins | sample 768731 | NCBI WGS metagenome assembly AUXO01 (sample SAMN02715735, study PRJNA202380) | gut metagenome | biome: sheep rumen | host: Ovis aries | place: New Zealand: Palmerston North | reverse complement strand
TCCATAACTTTTAAATTTCAAAATTAATCACCTTAAACTTTTTCTATATCCAAAATGTTACTGTTCATTCTTGAAATAAACTCCAAAATAACGACAGTCAATATTGCTTCAATAATTCCAACCATCAAATAATAAGGTAGCAGGCTTCCAAGTAAAACTTCAAGACTGGTAGTATTGGCCAAAACCAATATGATAATTTGAGCCAAGGTAGCTGCAAGAATTCCACAAAGTGTAGATAAAAATATTGCAAGACGTTCATTAATATTGGAAAATAGCGAATGAACAAAATATACAACTGCACTTAAAATTATCCCCATATCCAAAACATTGACACCCAATGTTGTTATCCCTCCTTCACCAATAACTAAAGCCTGCACCAATAATGCTAAAAATGAAACTAAAGATGCATTACAAGGACCTAATATTAAAACAACAAGAGGAATGATGAAAAAATGCATAGGAATGCCCATAGGAGAAGGAATAGTAAAAGAAGTTGCAACAACAGTGATTGCTGTTAGAACTCCTGTTATCACCAAACGTTTCTCCATGTCAGTTTTTTTTGAAGTAAAATAAAAGAAAATACCTAAAATAATTAAACTAACAATTAAATAAGCCATAGCTTGTTCAAAAGGTATTAAACCATCAGGTATATGCATTTATTCACCTCAATCTATAATATGCCAAAACAGCTATTGCAATAATTATGATTGCACATATAATCACTATAGGCATTAAAGAATTATTTCCAGAATCTTCAACAACATTGGAAACATTTGTATTATTTGTAGTATTTGTAATGTTATTTGCTGTTTCATTTGTTACGTTTTCCACATTATCTGCAACCTCTTCACTTCCAGAATAATCATGATTTGAACTGGAAGCCTGATTAGATGAAGAATATGAACTTGAACCAGAAGTCTTTGATGCAGAACTTGAACCAGAATTCGAAGTGGAACTAGTGGATTTTGATGAATCAGAACTACTTGAAGTGTCCTTACTACCTGCACCAGAATTAGAATCAGAGGAAGATTCTATTGATGAGGAAGAAGAGTCTGATGAAGATGCTTCAGAAACATCCTCAGTTGTTATCTCATCTGGACCATGGCCCCCTTCATGACCAGGATGTGCAAAAACCATTCCTGAAGCAGAAACAATAATCAGTATTGCCAAAAACAAACTAAGATATTTATTTAATCCCATCCAATCACCAAACTATTTAATTCTAATTGTATTTTTCACAGTTGACTTTCCGTAAGTTGTATATATCACAAACTTGCCTTTCTTTAATTTTTTAAGGGACAAAGTGGCTATTCCTTTTTTATTTGTTTTAACTTTGTACTTTTTGCCCTTGAATTTGAAAGTTACCTTTTTGCCTTTAATAACTTTACCTTTATTGTTTAAAACTTTTGCAGTAAATTTAACTACTTTAGCCTTCTTTTTGGAGATGTTTTTAGTAATAATTAATGGTTTTATGACTATCTTATTTGAAATGGACAGCTTATTGCATGTTACTTTTACATCATATTTCCCTTGTTTAAGGTTAACTGCAACTTCCACAAAACCATTGGCATTTGTTCTAAGATTCAAAACTTTCTTATTGATAATTATTTTAATGTTTGCCCCTGAAACAGGTTTTCCATTCTGATCATATAAATATACTTTATATTTTTTAGATCCAGTGAAATATTTGACTAAATTACTGGATTCAAGCCTATAATTATTTACAGTTAAAAATCTTGTAGGAACAGAATTATTTATAGATTTAACATAAGTATCACTGGATAATGAACCTGTTAAATTAATTCTATCAGCACTCACTATTTGAAAAATAAGTTCAGCCTTTTGATTTCCAACACCCACATCACCAATATCCCAGATTAGTTCACTATTTGAATTAACAGAGACCTTACCTTGAGAAGAAGTTGATGTTATAAACTTTAATGATTTTGGAATGGAATATTTGAAAAATGTATTCTTAGCAACATCCGGCCCGTCATTATATAAGGTATATATAATCTTAAATTGATTTCCCACAGTAAAAATTCCATCCACAGAATATGTGACCGCACCCATAGTCATGTAAAGTTGTGATTCGGGAACATATAATGAAGCATAATCTGTGAAATTTACATTGCTCTCATTTTGATACCTAACTGAGATAAGATAATTTCCAGGAGTCTCATTTACAACATATTCCAATTGTGCATTTCCCTTCTCATTAGTCAATGCACTTCCAACAAAATTTCCATTAACATAAAAATCTATTTGTTTATTGAAAACCGCAGTATAAAAACCTGGAGCTAACAGATTCGCCATCAACATGATTTTTTCCCTATAATTGCCAGAAACATCACTAGTTGTCAAAATTGTAGCATTAATATTTGAACTGACTTTAACAATAGCTTCCATTTGAGATGTGGAAAATTTATTATCCCCATCAAACCGTACAAGAATATTATAGTCCTTAACCTCACTAGGGGTGAATGGAATGGACGCCACACCACTTGAAGTGGTTCTTGCACTTCCATATTTTTCCCCATCTACAAATAATGTAAGATCCTTATTTGCGATTGGAACGTTGTTATCATCAAGCATTGTAGCTACAATATTTGTGGATTTATTGACAATGGGAGTAGAGTTTTCCAAAATAATATGAGATTCTTTTGGAATATTATTTAAAATCAATTTCATCTCGGATTTTCCTTCCAAACCTTTAATATCCACTGCTTTTGCAGTAATCCAATATTCCCCATTAGGTGCATCTGAAGTATCCCATGATACAGACCATCCATCGGAGGGATTTGAATCCTGTTTACTGAAATAAGTTGTTTGAGTTTCAATATGCTCCGCAGTAACATTAACATATTTAACTTCATTGTGTTCATGGACGGTTACTTTAAAATCAACATCCTCTGAAATTTCATCACCTGGTTTTAAATCATCAATAGTGACAATTGGATTTTCCATCCCTTCATGTGCTGAAACAGCACCTACAGAACAGATGAAACCTAAAATAAGTAATGAAATCAATACATAATTCCTATTCATTATATCACCAAATTATATAAATATCTCCCTATTTTTTGACTTTAACGACTTTTTTAATTGTGTCTTTTAAATAAGTAATTTGTAAAACATATTTCTTATTAGACTTAAGTTTTTTTATGGCATTTTTCTTAATAGTTACCTTAGCAACCCCTTTTTTATTTGTTTTAGCAGCATAAGTTTTTCCATTGAGTTTAAATTTGATTTTCTTGCCTTTAAGATATTTACCGTTAACTTTACTTAGAGTTGCTTTTATAACTAACTTTTTAGCAGATTTTTTAACACTAAAATTTTTTGATTTTAAAATTGATTTGACTACAATTTTATTTGAAACTTTTACACCCCCATATTCCGCAACGACGGTGTAAGTTTTAGGTTTTAAACTAATCTTAAATAATGCCAGACCATTTTTAATATTGGTTTTATATGATTTACCATCAATTTTAATCAATAATTCTCCATTGCTCACAAGCTCTCCATTCGAATGAGTTATTTTGACTTTATAAGTTGACTGATCGTTGTAATTCATTGAAAAGTCATTAGCAGTTAATTTATATTCATATCCTACATTGAATAACAGACTATCATCTACGGAATGATAATTTCTATCGCCATCATAACTGTAGTCAATCACATTCCTTCCCAAAACCAAATTACTTATTTTAAAAATCGCTTCACCATTGTTTATTTGAGCATAATAATTATTGCCGTTAACATCGATGAAAACATATCCTGTTGCATTAATTGGGAATTTGAATATGAATGTTGATGCTTTACCTACATACACATCCTTATAATCGATATCAATAGTTGGGACTGCTTTTTTTACCAGTATGTTGACATCATTAAAGTAGGAATATCCTTCAATTCCAGCATAATTAATGGATATTTTATGATTTCCGATTGTTAAATTAGATAAAGGTAAGTTGAACTTGTCGGATTTAATACATTCATTTATATAGTCATTTCCGTCAACTTTAACTATCAGATTGCCTTCTGCATGGTCTGAAAAAGTTAATGTGATATATTTATCTTCATAAATACTGATTTCAGTAGGAGCGAGGATATCCTGAACAACAACCGGTTTTCTATCAATGATAAATTCATAGTTTAGTGCAGACCCTCCAATATTATCAAATCCTGCAAATGAAATCCGCATGCTATAATTGCCATTTATTGCATTCAATAGAACCCCTACTTTACCTTCATCATCAGTGATATTTTCATAATTGACCCCATTGAATGTGAATTTAACTACTTTACCGGAAATTGGAGTATTATTCAATGTAGAAACATTAAATAAGCAAACAGCTCCCCCATCAACATAATCTATCAAAATTGGACATATTTTACTTTTATAAACATCTATCTGAATTGTATAATTCTTATGAATAGGATAATAATTGCCATTGACAAAAGATACATTGATTTCATGAGTTCCAAAGTCCAAATTATCAATGAACAAACTACCCCTTCCAAAGGTGGTGTTTATTGAATAAGGATTGCCGGAAACAGAAATATTGACAATTTCATTTACATATTTTGAAAATATGACATTTATGGTGATATTGTCTCTTCTCTTATCAATATTTACCCTTAAATCGACATTTGCTTTGGAAACATTGACCAGGCAAGATTTGCTTAATGAATCATTGTATTTTAAATCAACATCATACTGGCCGACATTTAAAGAAATTGGAACCCTATATAGAGTTTTCCCATTTACATGAACATTATAAGTAGTTCCGTTAACTGTCAAAAATACATCATCATTCAACAGAACACCATTACTGTCTATTAAAGTAATGTTTGCAATCAAACTCTCACCGTAAACAATATCTTTCACCTTGAAAAGAATATCCGCATCATAGAATTGGATCTCACATGTATCATGTGAAGAATTGTAATTTTGACTATTAAATATAGCGGAAATAGGATAATTGTTCTTATTTTTAAATAAATATGTCAGATTAGCCATACCCTCTGTAACATTTACATGATATTGTTTTTCTTCTATTGTAAAAATTACCTCACCTGAATTTATTGGGTTTCCATATTGATCGCATACCCATGCCCTGATATTTGCAGATTCAATTCCCTTGTCTGAAACATCCAATATTAATGTTGAATTTAATTTATCAAATATTGTAAATGCCTTAATAGAAGCTATTTGAGAGGAATATCTATGATTAAAATCAGAAAATGAATAATCATATAAGTCAGTCCAATTTTCACCATCTTTACTGAAATAAGAAACACCATAAGAACAAGGCACCTTATTTACGTATTTTGTTTCAACAATTGGCACATTCGCATATTTATCACATTTAATTTTAAATACTATTTTAAACTCATCTCCGGGATTTAAATGAATTAAGTCACCTAGATTAATTGTATGATATCCTGATTGGGACCAGCCACTTTTTGTTAACTTGAATACATCATTGACATAAATTGAAACATCCCAGCTGGTCATTGCATTGAAATATGTTGAAACAGCAGCCAAATATTCATTGTCAGTAGCTTGGAAAATATTCTGATACCATATTGTATCCTGACCTGTAATCAAATAATCTGTTTTGCCGGAAATATCATATTGATAATTTTTATCATATCTGACAGTGTCATTTAAAACAAAAGTGTATGAAACCTCATCTCTTCCAACTTGAGCGAATTTTGTATCATAATAAGACACATAGAAGTACCCATTATCACACCAATCTTCACCCCAACTGTTCTTGACAATGAATGCACCATCCCCTTCGGGAATGTGATTGAAATTATATCTGGAATAGCTATCGTCCCATCCGACAATTGTTACTGCATGATTTGAAGGCATTATTACATCATAGTAATAATAACTATTTCCCAACAAATACAATCCTGAATAATAAATACCTGTTGCAACGGCACCATATTTCAGGATAGCCTCTTTAATGCCATCATTATCCAGATAATTATTTCTTTTAAGATAAACAACATTCTGAACATGCAGCAATGAATTCAATAATGGGGACAATGAACTTTTATCATCAAACAGATCATCGGATTCTAAAATAGGACCCAACCAACTTGCCAGATATCCGACACCCATATCATCATATCCTCCTTCATTCACATCAATTTGCCATCCGTAATCAGAAAAGGAAGCCATCAAGTTTTTCATATTCTCCTCGGACAAGTCATAAACTTCACCTGTTGATTTTAAAATACATGATTCCAATGCAGCCAGGACTGCAAAAGCCCAACAGTTTCCACTATCCTGTTGGTCTTTAACAGGAGTCACATATCCGTCATCCACCAAATTATAGTACCTTGGAAGAATCAAATACTCTTCCGGAACATGATTAAATGTAGTGTAATTTGAAGAAACAATAAACGGGGAGATTGCAGAAGTTACATATGTATCATTATTACTTGGTGCAGCGTTATTTTCAAAGATATTTCCAGTATTTTGATATTCCCTATTAGCAATGGAATATATTGCTCCGGCACATATTTTTGCAGAATTATTGATGAAATCATTTGAAATTAAAAATAATGAAGTCACATTATCCAAAAATAATGCACCTCCATTGCGAGCAGAGTTATTTATAAAGTTTGATGATGTTATAAGGGAAGTACCATACATCTGATAAATTGCACCCCCATCATATCCTGCACAATTGCCGAAAGAATACATATTGTTTATATCCAATTTAGTATTTAATGCAGTAATTGCCGCTCCAAAAGTTGAGGAACAATTTATAATATCTGTATCCTCAGAAAATAAAGTTGAAGATAAAATATAAATTGCACCACCAGCATCATTTACTGAATAATCATTGATGAATTTAGATTTCTTAATGGTTAATCTATCCGCATTTAAACAGGAAATTGCACCTCCATAATTATATGCAAAATTATCCTTAAATGAACAATTGGTTATTTCCATATATCCTTCATCAAAATAAATTGCTCCCCCATATTCAGCAGTATTATTGATGAAATTACAATCAGTCAATGAAATCAAATGTTTTTGCTCATCGTCCTGCCTATAAGAAGTATAAATACAACCCCCATAGGAATTGCCATATTCATCTAAGGCATGACCTATGCTATTTTTGAAAATCACATTTTTAGCCGTGAACTCACCCTGATTTTTAAAAGTTGCTCCAATAATTGTTAAATTTTCTAAAATCAAATTATTGGAAGTAATTTCCAGACGATTGCAATTAATTATTGTATTCTCTTTACTTTCACCAAGGAATGTCACATTATTTAAAGACCTGAAAGATTTGTATCCATACTCACCATCATTTAGGTGAACAACAGTATCCTTTTCAATTTTAACATCCTCTAGCTTTTTATAAGGATTATCTATTGAACCATTTCCTGAATTTTCGTTAGACACATCAACATAAACATCTGATGTTGACAAGACATTATCTGTTAAAGCCACATCAGTTTGATTGTCCAGCGCAAAATTTGGGGACATTACTATTAAAATTAAAAATGTTAACAATAATGGAATTAATTTTTTAAATTTAAACATGATACCACCAAATTTATTAAAAACCGCCTATTTTTTAATTTTAATTGATTTTGTCAGCTTAGTTTTTGCATAAATTACAACAATTTTATGTTTACCCACCTTTAAGTTCTTCAAATAAACAGTGGCAACACCTTTTTTATTGGTTTTTGCAGAATATTTCTTTCCGTTGATTTTAAAAGTTACTTTTTTGCCTTTGAGAGGTTTTTTACCTTTTACAGTAGCACTGTACTTGATTTTTTTAGCTTTTTTCTTGGAAATATTCTTAGCTGACAATACCTTTTTAACTGTGATTGTGTTTTGAACTTTAATATCACCATATTGAGTAATGACAGAGTATTTTTTAGGTGTTTGTGTAATTTTAAATGAGGCATATCCATTTTTATCGGTTTTAGCAGAGATTGTCTTTCCATTGATTTTGAATAAAACAACCTTGCCACTGCCAACCGCTTTTCCATTTTCCAAAATGCGGACTTTATATAATGATCCATCAGTGTAAAATACAACCACATTTTTATTGTTGATGATTTTTGAGTTGACCTGAAGATTGATTACTCCATTCATTTCAGAATAGTTTTCGTCGCCAAGATACTTCCAAATAATTTTATTGACATTTCCTAATGATGAAATATCCAAACTTGCAACACCCTCCTTAATATTTGAATAATAATTTTTTCCATCAATATCAAACAGTACTCTTCCTGTTGCATCATTTGAAAGCTTAATTGACACCACATGAGAGTTTGTGTTATCCGGAACCACAATGGCGATGCTTGGAGTGTACTTTTCAATGATTATCTCTTCATCATATGAAAATGAATTGTATTTACTATCCCCACCATAAGAAATTGTAATATTGTTTGAGCCTTTATTAAATTTAGGAAGTTTGATAGTTACTTTTCCGTTCTGATTAGATGAACTGAACACAATATCATTGAATTTTATGGAAACATTGCCTGTTAAATCATTAGAAACTAACAGGTCAAATGCTGTACTGTCATCTGAACTTAAATAAGTGAAATTAAATTTTGAATCATATTTAACAACAGAAAATACTTTTTTAAACAGACGACTATTGACAGATAATGTTTCTTGACCGACTTTTGTAGCATCATATATGAAACTTGCTTCATTGTTTTTAACCAATAGCGAACCGGTTGAAATTGTGTTTAAAACAGAAGAAATGTTATATTCATAATCCGGCAAATAGCCGTTTAATTCTTTGATTGTGCCATTTTCATTGACTTTATTTAATGTGAGTTTAAATGTGTTTGAAGAATCTATATAAACAGGTTCATCCATTTCAACATCCATTATAATATAATTATCTGGGAACACTACATCACTAAGCTGATATTTACCAATCAATTCCTTGAAGAATGGAGCATTTGAACCCCAATAATTATTGTTTGAAGTGAAATCACATGGAATATCCTGGTAGGGTACAGAATATAAAGCTGAACCTGCAATACCTTTGTTATTATCAAAAATGGAATATTCAATATTGAAAGTGGCAAGATTATCCTCATCAACCATTTCTGTTTGAGGGATTAATATTGCACCACCCAATCCTGATGCATGAGGCCAGATATCCCATCTGGTTGCTTCATTTTCTTTAAAAATACAGCGAGTCACCTGCAAAAAGCTACTCAGGTAATTTGCAATAGCTCCACCATCTCCCATTAATGCCACATTTCTGTAAAATGTATCGTTTTCCAAATACATATTGCCCGCTTTAGAACATATTGCACCACCCCATGATAAAATTGAAGCCTGACCATATGCATCAGGAGAAGATTCGACAGAATTGTATTCATATAAATCATTGGTACTTATAAAATTGCCCAAATCAGGGTTTCCTGTATCATAATAACCGTAAATATAAATTGCTCCACCGTTACGACCTGCGAAGTTATTCCTAAATGTATTATTATTAGATTTGAAATTACCTGAAACAAATATTGCTCCTCCCTGAATTGTTGCATTATTAGAATCAAACAAAGAGTTTTCGACTATTAATTCATTTTGAGCATAATATCCTATTGCACCGGCATCCAAAGAACCCGTATTATTGATGAAGTTGGAATTGTAAACTTTTAAATTACCATTTGTAACTCGAATAACATTGGTCATTGCGGAATTTGTAGTTGCATTGTTAATAATTATATTATCTTCAAAAGAGGAATTGTTAACTAAAATATTAGAGCTATCAGAGCCCCCCAGAATAAAACCGAAAATAGTAGATGCTGATGCCTTAACTTTAATGAAGCTGCCAGTCATGTTTACTTTGTTGAGAGACATGTTTCTTGAATTGTAAATCAATCCCCCGTGAACCTGAACTGTGCTTGTGCGGGCAATGATTCCATTATTGGTAATATTAGTATTTTCAATAATCAGATTACCTGAATTCCTGATCAATAATCCATAGACATATACTAAACTATTTCCTGAGCAATTGATTAATGAATCTGCAAAATTACTATTTTTTACAGTGAAATCACCCGTATTAACAATAGCTGCATTCAATATTCCTCCACCCACTTCCTTTTGGGTTGTGAATGTTACATTATCAAATGTTAATTTTCCCCCATTATTAATCCCTGAACCGGATTCGGGATTATAATTTAAAAGAACAATGTTTTTCAAGGTCAAATCTCCAAATGAATTAATATCAAAGAGTTTTGCTTCACCAGTACTGTTTATAGTAAAACCTTTACCGTCAATTACCACGCTCTTTTTAATTGGCACACCATTCTTTAATTTGGAATCGGAACTTGAATTATAAACATAATCCTTATCCAATTCAATCACATTATTTTTGCCAATTGCATCATTTAAAGAGGAATATGATCCAATTTCATCACTATTTTCACATAAAATATCCTCATTTTCATTAATCTCGGCCATTTCCACTTCAGTTATGTTATTGCTTTCAGTTACATCATCTGTTGCTGAGAGAGGTGATGAAAACAACATGAACAAAATAAAAATAACCGCAGCCAAATAAATTCCTTTTTTAAACTCATTCATTATCGTCACCAACATGTATTACTAAATATAAAAATATTATTAAATAAATAATACCTTATAAATATATATTAATTTTTATTGATTAATAAAAGTATCTTAATAATTAGTATTATTAAAAAATAGTAATACAAAAACATTATTTTTTAGAAATAAGTAATACTAATCTTTTTTTTATAAAAAAAACTAAAATTTTATTAAATATAAAAATAAATCTAATAAATGTAATAATAATCATAATATTTTTAATAATTAAGTATTACTAATATGATAAAATAGGGAGGATAAATAATAATGAAAAAAAGCAGTTTAATGATTCTAATTGTTTTGATGTTTGCACTAGTTTCAATTTCAGCGACAAGTGCAACCACTGACTTGAACGGCACAGACAATATTCAAACATTAGAAACAACAAATACTGAAATAACTACAATCGACGAACATGAAACTGGAGAAGGATATATAGAATTTGATAGCGATACAGTTACAGTAGAACAAGGAAAACAGAACGAAAAGAATATTACAGGCACATTACATGTCGCAGAAGGCGAGTATGATCTGGAGGATGTGAATGTATACTGCAATTATACTGATGCAAATGGTGTTGAAAGATCATATACCACAACAATAAAAGAATCCAATCTGAACTTTGATTTAAGTCAATGTGAAGGATTGATGGCATCAGAAACACCATACAAATTAACATTCAGTCCAGTTGAGGATGCCTACTACGACATATTTTTAATGAATAACAATGATGGAAAACTTGCAGACTCATATATCCTATTAACAGTAACAAATCCCGGTGAACCAGCCCATAATCCTGAAATATATGTAAGTAATGACGGAACCGATGCAGAAGGATATGGAGGTCAAAATAACCCATATAAAACAATTGCTTATGCAGTTTCACAGGCACAAGCCAATGATATAATTTACATAAACGAAGGAAGATACAATGAAAACTCAATAACCTTAAATAAAACATTGACATTCATTGGACTAAATAGAAATGTAATAATTTATTCTGATAAAACTGCATCTGGACAAAAAATATTTGAAGACACAAATAAAGGAGAAGATTCCTATAAATTTGTAAATTTAACATTTGAATCCGTGTCATTTGGGTCAAATAGTTTAATATTCAATCTTCAAAACACCGGTGTCAACGAGATAACAAACTGCACATTCAATGATTTGACTCTTAGAATAGTAATCAATAGTATTGCAGCTGAGAATAAAATTTCAAACTGCAATTTCAATAATGTTGGAATTAATCAAGCTATGACTGGTGCTGCAGTATATTTAAGTGGAAACTCATCAATAAAAAAGACCACATTTACAAATAGCTTAAACAAAGCAGCTAGCAGTTATGTTAATTTAATTCAAACTGCAGCAAATACAAAATTAACTGTTGATAATATAACAATTTACGGAACTACTGGAAAATACAATTTATTCAATGTTAATAAAGACACACAAACTACAATTAAAAATTCAAAAATTACAAATAATAATATTAACTCCCAAGCTACTTCAATGGGAGGTATGTTAATTTCAGCGACTGGAACTAATGTAATCGTTAATATTACTGAATCCATTATTGCAAATAACACTCTTCAAAATGGATTTTTCTATGGAATATCCGATACAATGACTTTCAGCATGAATTATAACATAATTTATAATAATACTGGAAAAATAATGGTTAATGCAAAACCAAAATACAATGTGGATTATAATTACTGGGGAAATAACAGCAAACCAACTGATGTAGAAACTAATAATTGGATCATTGTAAAAAATACCCATAGCCCGGAAGCTGCAATCGATGATGAAGAATTCACAGTGACTGCAGTGTTAAAAGTAACTGATAATGAAGATAATGTTAATGAGTTAGAAAAAACAATCCCTGAAGTCCCAGTGACTTTTGAATACAACAATCAAAAAGTAAATAAAGTGATTAGTGACAAATCAACTGAAGCGAAATTCATTTTCGATAAAACAGCTGAAGATATACAAATCACAATCATTAATGAAAAATTAACTGATACAATTACTGAAAAAGAATTCAAAATTTATGTTTCTCCTAGTGGAACAGATGCTGAAGGATATGGAACTAAAAATAAACCATATAAAACCATCAAATATGCCGTTTCAAAAGCAGAGCCAAATTATACCATTTATATATATGAGGGAAGATATGATGAAAATTCCATTAGTCTAACCAAAAACCTGACAGTTATTGGTGAAAATAAAAACGTCATAATTACCTCAACTATGGACAACCGAAAAGTATTTGAATCCCCTTATAATGAAAACGGAAATAATATTTCATTAAGATTTGAAAACTTAACATTCGACACAATAAAACCTGGAATGTACAATGCAATTCTAAATCTTAGAAGTGAAGGAAAAACCGAAATTATAAACTGCGTATTCGAAAATACTGACGGACAATACAATATATGGAGCTCTTCACCTGAAACAACAATTGAAAACTGCGAATTTAAAAACATAGTATTTACATCCGCCGGAAACATTATTTATTTGAGTGGAAAAGGAACTCCAAAAATAATCAACACAACATTTAATAAAATTACAAGCACCGCAAGTGGTGTCGTTTCTTTAATTAACATCTTAAATAAACCAACATTTACAACAATTGAAAATTTAACTATCAGTGAAGTATCCGGAAAATTCAATGGAATAAACATGAACAATAACGGAAACGGCAATATTAACAATACCCTTACTATTAAAAATTCCAAATTTGAGAATAACAAATTTGAAAAGACAAACAACAATCAAGGAGGGTCTTTGTTTTTAGCAACAGGATCTTCAAAACTTGAAATTAGCAACTCCACAATTGTAGAAAATACTGCAGATAGAGGAATATTTGCCGGTACAAGCAATGAAACAGAAATTAATGCTAACTACAATTCAATCCACAATAATACCGCAGACATATTATTCAGTGTTGGAAAACCAGTACAGAATTATAATATGGATTACAATTATTGGGGAAGTGAAAATCCTGATTTAGGTGATTTAAATGTGCATTTCATAGCAACCAATGAAAATTTAACTGAGATGAAAACAATCAAAAACCTAATTAAACCAAATATGAGTGTTAATGTTAATAACACCATCACTGAAGGAGAAAACTTAACCATTAATGTTACAATATCAGATGAAGGTATAAGCGGAACAATCACAATAACCGGAATTGATGGCGTGACCCCACAAAGACTGAACGAAGGAAAAGCAACATTTATTATAGAAAGTCTAAAAGCAAACCAATACCCTATAACAATTACTTACAGTGGAAACTATGATTATGAAACTGCGGAATATGAAACAACAATAACTGTTAAAAAACCTAAAGCAATTGTTCCGGGCGGAGAAAATGCATTGAACATGACCACACCTGAAGGATCAGACACACCTTCATATTCAATTAATTTACCTAATGCAGAAGGTAATCTGACCGTGACTGTAGACGGCAAAAACTACACCTCACCTTTAGTGAATGGTAGTGCAACAGTGACCGTTCCTACATTAACTCCTGGAAAACACAATATCACTGTAACTTATTCAGGTGATGACAACTATCTGGGCATTTCTAAAAACACAATTATCAATGTTGCTGAAAAAACCACACCACAAAAACCTGTAACTCCAGAAACTCCTGCAAATTCTGCAAAACTTAGTAAAGCTTCAACAAAAATAACTGCCAAAAACAAAAAATTCAAAGCTAAAACTAAAGTTAAAAAATACACAATAACTTTAAAAGCTGGTAAAAAACCTGTCAAAAAGGTTAAGGTAACTCTTAAAATTAAAGGTAAAACATACACTGCAAAAACAAATGCTAAAGGTAAAGCTGTCTTTAAAATTAAGAAGTTAACTAAAAAAGGCAAATACAAAGCAATAATTAAGTTTAAAGGAAACAAAAACTATAAAGCAACCACTAAAAAAGTAAAAATAACCATAAAATAGAGAATTAATCTCTCTATTTTTTTCTTTTTTTAACCAAAAAAATTTATAAAATTATCTTTTGATTGATAAATCTGAAATATCTGAAAATATAATCTAAAAAAAAGAGTAAAAAAAGATTAAATAGAAAAAATCTATTTAATTAATTCTTCGCCTTTGTCGACAACGATTTTACAAGGAACTGGTAATTTCATACCTGCTCTTTTGAGTGCGACTTTAGCTTCTTCAAAGTTTTTAGC
>AUXO011192579.1_pt1 | contig 14840 bp, 1 predicted proteins | sample 768731 | NCBI WGS metagenome assembly AUXO01 (sample SAMN02715735, study PRJNA202380) | gut metagenome | biome: sheep rumen | host: Ovis aries | place: New Zealand: Palmerston North | reverse complement strand
TAAGCTCGCCACTACGAGTATCATCGGGTTCACCTACAGCACTTTCTTCATCTTTCTCTGGTTCTTCGTCATACATTTGTTCATTATCAACAGAAGCATCACTTTCTGATGCGGGCTCATCTAAATTCTCATCATCATTAAGCAAATAAAGCTTTTGTTCTTCAAGATACTGCTCATAGTACTTTGAGACATTTTCAGTCTGACGAGTCTCTGCCATGTCACTATTTCTTACAACATGCGAAATAGACACGGCAAGAGTAGTCATGCCATGGTTTGTAACCATCATAGCGATGAGCAAAACAATTGATATTGATTTTTTAAATCTACTTATCTCCATGATATTTGTGCTATCATATCATCAGTGACAGTCGCATTGACCCTTATTTCCCTTCTTTCTTAGTTTCTTCTATCCATCTGCCATCTGCACCTACTTGATAGCCATCAGGAGTTGTGCCGCTTGTCAATAAAACTCCGTCAGAGCTAAAGAAGTAATATGCATTGCCTATCTTTTTCCATCCTTTTATAGCCTTACCTGTCTCACTTCCATCTGCTGTCTCAAGAAAATATCTTTTACCATTTTTATCTATAAGCCAACCTGTAAGCATGTCCCCATTAGCATCGAAGAAATAAAAATCATATGTGACAACCTGATTGCCTTTTTCATCAAGAGACACTTTATCTACATATGCCCAAGAATTGGCCACAAGACTCGCTTTGCCATCACCGCCAATTACTCCAAGATGCCAATTGCCTTTATCATCTTTTATCCAGTTGGATACTTTTGTCGCATCTACAGCTGGAGCTTCTTTTATACTCATAGCATAAGTTGTAACTTTAGCTGGTCCTGCTTCTGATAGTGGAGATAACTCTTTTGTCTTTGCTGCCATGACATCTTTTATGCTTACTCCTGATTTTTGTCCACTTTTTTCGTTTTTCTCTTTTGTTGCACCTGTTGATGTCGTGGTGGCTACACTACTTGTCGTGTTTTTATCACTTGTACTTGTATTGCTTGAACTACTTGAGGCATCACCGCTCATAGTTTCTGATTCTTTTTCGTCTGATGTATCTATCTTTTTCCACTTTGCTGTAAGAGTCTTGCTCTCTGTGACTCTTATCGCTGCTTTATCACTCCACTCATTACCTTCTGCATCTTTCCATCCATCAAATGTGTATCCTTCTCTTGTCAGAGTGCAAGTACTGATAGTCGCTACATTGGCTGAATATATCAATTGATATGGCATAGAATTATCTGCGCCATTGCCATCAAACACTATAATAGTTGCTTTATTGGCAAGACCTTTTAGACGCCAATTCATACCATAGCTTTTTCCATCTTTCTTTACTAAATCTATACTATCTAAATCTTCATTTTCAACATTTACATCTGCCCATACCGGTTTACTATTTTTTGTATATCCTACAAAGCTTTGTCCTAGGCTTGCTGCATTGTAAGTGTCCACTGAACCTTTTGCGTAGTCATCTGTCCATACAGAAAAATCTTCTTTTGCTGATCTTGCTCGTAGTATGATAGAGTAATATGTCCCTCTTCTTAATATAACTTTCTCTTTATCGTCAAGGCCTATAGTATATATACCTGAAAATCTCTTGGTGACATTTTTCTTTGTGAGCATAAGTTTTCCATCTGCAGGATTAGTCATCTCTTTATCACTCACATATACTTCTATATCAAATACTGAATCACTATCTCCAAGTGCAACTGATACTGCTTCTAAAAGTTGATCTTCGTCGCTACTTACTTTAAATACATTGGCATAACGTATATTGCCATAACCTACTGCCACTGGGTGACTCGTAGTATCATAGTGATAGTTGTACTCGTAAGTATCGGCTTCCATCACATCAATTGCACAGAAAGTATCATCAAGAGATCCTTCGTCATAAGAAAGCCAGAAGTAACCGTCATTGAAGACGCCTGTCCCGTAACTATTTCTACACAGCCATCCACCATCATGAGTTGCATAATTTTTCGTGCCATCTGCACTCGTCCAGTAAAACTTTTCTTTTGATATATTGTCATCCCAGCCTACAATGATGATTGCATGGTTGGCATAGTTTGTAGCTTTGGTATTGACATAGTTTGTATAACAATAATAATCCTCTCCATCCTTATGACAGAAACTAGAACTATCGCTCACACTCTTATATGCAAATGATACTGCTCCATACTCTTTTATAGCTTTCTTTATCTCTGCTTTCTCTGATTTATTGATGTATATCGCTTCACCAAGTGCAAGAGAATTTTTCTTAAATGCATATTCTTTTGAAAGACCTGATGTCTTTATGTCTGGCATCTTTTCATACTTAGTGTTCTCATCTTCTTTTATAACACCCATGTATGATGATGCAACTATAGTAGAACGAACTGTATTGCCTCCTATCATATCAAAAGTATTGCCATTAATCACGCTATAGTCATTACCTTCTACACCAGGCTTATCTATATAATCAGAAGTGCTTGTCACATCTTTCAAATCATATGTAAAGTATGCCATAGCAGCTTCACTTAAATTAGAATCTTCTTCTGTGGTAACGAGTCCTTTCTTTCTTGCTGATATCTCAAAAAGTCCTACTGTAGCAAATGCCCAGCAAGTATTGTAATTACCTTGATCGCGAATCGCTGGTACGATTGACATAGATGGAGCATTTGGATTGGTAATATTTCTTGAATCATATGATGACTCAAGAGCTGCATCACCAAATAAATTTGCTCTATGAACTTTCTTAGTAGCAGGTGCTATAAAGCCATCTGAGAAAAATCCCGCAGGGAGATTATCATCATTAATTGTTGATGTAAGTAGAGTTACATCACTTACAGTTGCAAGTGCGGGCTCGCTATCTGTTGCAATTACGGGCTCGCCACTACGATCAGTTGTTGCGAGTTCGTCTTCTTCTGGTTCAATTGCAGTGTCATCTAGTTCACTTTCAGTACTTTTTTTATCTATAACATCATCTTCTGCATCCGTCTCTTTCTCTTCTTCATACAAAAATTTATCTTCCACATCAAGAGAAGATGCCGTAGAAATTTTTTCATCTTGTGCCTCATACTGAGTCAAATCATTTTCTGCAAAAGAAGAAAATGTACTACAAAAAACTATGACTCCGCACATCAAAAATGAAACAAATTTTTTCATTTGCAATCTAATCATAGAAACATTTTTACAAAATAACTCAAATGTTTTTAGTACCCAAAAAACACACAAAAAAACCTAATGTGATATTGGGTACCCCTCCGTCTGTTTTAATACCATAATTATAGAACAAAAAAGAGACCCAGTCAATATTTTTGGGTCTCTTAATAGTTTTTTAATAATTATCGCTATTTATCTCCATGATATTTGTGCTATCATATCATCAGTGACAGTCACATTGCCCCTTATTTCTCTTCCATTCTCGCCTACATATCGTTCCGATGGTTTTCCTTTGTCGTTTACAACTGTAAATCTCCTAAATGTTGAGCCTTTCTTCACTACTAGTGGATAGGATTTTACGCCATTTATTGATATTCCATTGCCTTTATATACAACCCGAACTACATCATCTTCATCTGCCCATACTGGATATAATCTTAATTTTTCTTTATTTTCTTTAATAATTATATCATCAACTAGTTCTCTGTCTAGATATACAATTTCTCCGTCTTTCTCTGTAGACCAACCTATAAATGCTTTTCCTTCTTTTTTAAACACATTTTCTTTGAGTTTATGTGATAACCCATATACCACTGACTGTGTTGATATTGTATCATTATATATGTACTCTACTGTCATCTTTTTTCTATCTATCTGAGCCCAGAAAGTAATAGCTGAAGTATATTTATAATACTCATTACGCCTATCTAGTAGAATGTTTGATAATGGTTCTCCTGGCATGTACTTCTTTCCACCTATTCCATTTAATACATCACTCCAGTTTTTAAATCTATATTTGTCAGTATCTATTCCTACTTTATCTGCAGTGCTTACTGTCCCCTCTTTTATCTCTTTTAGTGTTTTGTCGTCGCTGATTGTTATGCCTTTTTCATCATTAAATTTATATTCCACATTAACTCGAGCATCGGACGAATCTGTATCATACTCTGGATAAAATGTATATCCACTATTTACTATCTCTGCAACAGACATTGTCGCAACATTTTTCTCTTCATGTCCAACAACTTTCCAACTCACAAATGTTGAACCATGTCTTACAGGCTCTGGCCAATATATTGTATCTCCTACAACTGGTGCATCACACTCTGGTAGTCCTCCTACTGTACCTCCATTGCCATCAACATGAATGTATTTAATTTGTGTTCTTTCAGTGAAATTTACCTTTTTCATCACAAGTTCTATATCCTTATGATAATCCCCATGCTCTCTAAAGTCTGCGTTAGGTAAATATGCAAGCATATTTGAATCTGAACTTCTTGCCCATCCAAGAACCCATACTATAATTTGGAGATCATTGCCATCTAATCTATGTAAAAGGTAGTATCTCATTTGATTTGTTAATGTAATATTGGAACTAACTCCATACTCTATATTATATGGTTTTGGGGTTAATATATATGTGTCTCCATTATGTACTAATATCTGTGATACTGTACTTTTCTTCCCCATCCACATTGCTGAAAATGCTACACTCTCCCCTTCTCGAGTCGCTAAATTTGATAATGTTGCTTTTTCGCTATAACTTTTTGCAAGACCATCTGGAGTATAACTTAGCCATCTTACAAAATCATGCCCTTTTCGTGTGAAACTACATGTCGCTAGCTGGAACTCTTCGCCATACTTTACTTTTTGTGATATCGTACTCATCGCTCCAGGATCATCTGATTCTGGTGACTCATATATAACATTATACTCGATAGGTTCCCATTCCGCTTTTACTACTTTTCCTGCTCCATATGTCCAGTAATTGCCAAGCTTCGTCTTCACTCCGCCATCTTCTATATACCAATCTTTGAATTTATACCCAACTCTACTTGGCTCAACAAGTGCTAACATCTCATTGTCAGATACATATATTATTCTCTCTTCACTTCCATCATCATAGTATCCGCCTTCATTCTGTATCTTTACTTTATACTTGCCGTTTCCAAAGTATGCATAAAGTTCTACTACTCCTGCTCCATCAGGATCAAATATCCTAGAATCTACTACTTCTCCAGAATGTATATATATATCTTCTCCAGAATTATTGGTGTACTTCCAGCCTCTTGGCTCTATCCCGCTCTTTCTAAATGTATTGACTGCTACTTCTGCTTTATCTCCATACTTAAATGTTGTGTCCGCTACATGCCCTATCGCTCCATTCGCATTGTACCTTATAGTACATTCGTTTCCTTCCCATACTGCATATAGCATCACTTTATCTTCTTCTGTTAGCTTCGATATATTATTTATATCAAGTGCATATCGTACCTTATTGGCTTCTGTCTCACTATCAAATCCTCTTAATGTATATCCAATCCTGTTAAATATTGTGCTACTTATTGAAAAGTTTTCTTCATACCTATATGGTCCTGCTTCAACAATCTCTTCGCCATTTCTGCCATTTAATAATACTTTATACTCTTTCTCTTCCCAATCTGCTACTGCTTTCATATCAGCACTTACTATACTTCCTACTGCTATGACATTTGCTACTTCGTCTTTATAGTCAAGTTGGTTATATCCAACTCTTCGCGCTTGAACTTTTACAAATGACGAACCATTAGCTACTTTTACTAGCTTTATCTTCGGACTATTGCCTATAAATCCTCTATTTGGATCATACTTTATACTTACTACACTTGTCGCATCTGCCCACACTGCATATAATGTAATATTGTCTTCGCCTTCATTGTCTTCTATAATCTCATCTACTCTACTTCCATCTACATACTTTATGACTGTGTCTGTGCTATTTAATGCCCAGCCACTAAATACATAGCCACTCCTTGTATATGCATTGTGACTTATCACTTCATCTCTATCATACGTGAATCTCTCTGGTGCCATGTCTCCATTTCCACCATTTCTATTGTATGTGATTGTGACTTCCTTTCTCTCCCACTTTGCGTATAAGTCAACTTTTCTATCTTCTGTCAACTCGCCATAATTAATTCCAGAACTATATACTCGTCCAAGTCCACTATTTTCTAATGTCCATCCTGCAAACTTATACCCTTTCTTTGTCCAAGAAAATACATTGCCTACTCCTGTGTAGTTCCCATCTCTCACTTCAGATACTGTAGCTGTGTCATACTTACCATTATTGCTATGGTATGCTATCTCATAGTCTATAGGTGTCCACTTAGCATATGCATATTTTACAGTGCCAGGAGCAAGGGTTTTCGGAATCTCAAAATCTGGACCTGATGAACTATTTTCTGTCCAACCATCATGCTTATATCCCTCTCTTACAGGTGTAGGAACCTCTATCACATTTGTACCATTCTCTGCATAGACAACTTGTCTATATGAATTATTGTTGATTGTTCCTCCATTGGCATAAAGATATATTACACCTTGATTATTATCTACTTCTTTCCATTTAGCATATAAAGTAATTTCTGAAACATACTTTGTTGACTGTGGTAAAAATCCTCCTGGTACAATCACTACTTCACTGCCAGTACTTAATGCCCAGCCTTCCATTATATAACCATCTCTTGTATATAAATGCCCGCTATCAACCGCATTGACATTTGAACCAAATGTAGCAACTATGTCTTTAACAGAAGTATTAGGTTTGCCTCCATTTGGATCATGCTTAATAGTAAATGTCTTCCCTTTCCAATTTGCACTTAAGTAGATAACATCTCCAGACTTAGTTGTCAAGTTGCTTATAAGTGCTTTATCTCCTACTGTATCTTGTATCCCTTCTATGCTCCAACCATCAAAGTCATAACCTTCTTTTGTAAATATGTTATCATTGATATTTTGTGATACACCATAAGTCATAGGTTGGTCTGGCATATAACCATCTCCACCGTTACTTAAGAATCTTAAATTATACTTGATTGCAGACCATGAGGCATGGACATCTGCATCATCATCATATGGCCATATCTCATCAAGATACTCTATGTCACTTCCTGTAGATACATAGTATCCTACAAATGTGTACCCATTTCTTCTTGGCACTTCGAAGTAAAGTATGTCATCATTTTGTTCTACATTCTCTACTTTTGTAGTAACCCCTTGAGAGAACTCTCCACCATCTGCATAAAGAGTAGCTCTATGCTTTGAAGGTGATATAATACCTGATTTAATTAAAATATTGTTGCTTGAATCTTTGCTAACCCCAAGAGTGTTATGAAGGTTCGTGTCTGCAATAAATATGATGTTGTATAAATCTTTATTGGCTGCAGTGGCATCATCCCAATTCTCAATTATTAAACCTTCTCCATCTATTGTATCAAATGCAATACTGTCAATCTTGGAATTGGCATTAAATTGACCTGTCTGCTGTTCAAACAATGCATCTGTTTTATTTGATATAAGCGAATATAGTCCATACATATGATGAGTCTTTGATAAAGTATTATCGCTATTATACACATGGTTATTACTAATAATGATTGATCCAGTACCAACGGATATCTGTGGCAAAACTCTAAAAGATGATAAAACTCTTGTATTGGTTGCTCCTTTATCCATTATCTTGTTGTTGGTTATAGATAGGTTACCCAAAATACTTACACTACCATTATTACTTATATTGAGAACTGATTGCTCAATATCATTTTGAAGTGTAAGCTCATTATTATTTAATTTTAGTGTTGCACCACTACCTATATCAATAGCATTAACTCTAATTAAATTATTACCACTTGTCTGTCTATAATTGCTTATCTCATTGTATCCTCTTACTTGTAAATAAGCTTCTCTTGCATTTATAAAAGAATTGGCTCTAGATATATTATTTACATTTATATTATCAAGATATATAGTTGCATTAATTCCGTCTGCAATATCTATATATGCTCCCAAGTCTCCACCAGTATGATCTTTTGAAAAATTAACACCAATAAGCATTATATCAACTGAACCATTTGATACATCAATCAATGATGATGCACTTGCTTTGATAATGTCTAAATCATGTAGATATATTCCTCTGCTTGTAGTATTGTCAGACTTTGATAAACCTTCAACACTATTGATTCTTATAGTATTGATTCCATAAACGCTTCTTCCATATATCTCTGTATCAACATTTTTAAATACAGGTCCATTACTACTTGTTATAGTACTTATTGCATTTTGACAGTTTGTAATATATGCCTTATATGTATTTGATCCAGTATTTGTAAATGTTCCTGTCAGGCTGTAGCCATTTAGACAGATATACACATCTCTTGTAAGTGTAATACTCCCAGCTGTAAGCCTTGTATCTTTATTTAAGTAAATATAATTGCTTGTGCCCGAATAAGATCCGGTACCATTAATAAAATCATTTACGCTACCATCTGCTATACTTGCTGGCATTGATTTGAAGTTTAAATTAGTGTGAGAGCTATGTATACATGATGTAGCAGAAACTCCACATATTGTATGTGCATGGGCTTTAACTATCTCTAAAGTATTGCCATTTTCCGCTATGCTTAAATCACTAAACTTATATGTATCCGCTTTAAAAATAGTATCTGCTATAGTTCGATCTTCAGCTCTATTCCAATTGGATGTTATAACTCCTGTGCCATCAGAACTATTAAATGCTATAGAATCCACTCTACTCTTTTTACTTAAAGTCTTGTCACTAGCTATATAAATAATGCCCAAAACATAAGGGACGTCACTATATATTCCATACATATGCTGACTAGTTGCTTTTGTATTTCCATCATCACTATAAACAGCATTGTTTCTTACATATATAGGTTTATTGCCTACCATAATGTATGATTTGCCAAGACTGATTGCAGACAATATATCGTAAGAAACATTTGTTGAATTAATAATTTTATTGTTTTCTACATTTAATTCTCCATATATAGTAGAATACTCATTTCTAGTTATATTAATTACAGATTGATTATTATTAATTCTGTGTAATTTATTGTCTATCACGCTTAATGTTGCTGTCTCGTCTAAAGATATTGAATTGGTATTGATAACACTTTCTCCATTAATCACATTGTCTTTTATCTGAAGTGTTCCTTCAGCAATACTAAACTGCATATTTGATCCTGTTGATATAACTATAGGCTCACTTATTTTATTGTTACTTATTGTATTGGTACCAGTAAACTCTACCCTTCCTGTCGTATAGATAAGGTTATTACCATCAGATATGTCGTTCATCTTTATATTCTTCAACAATACATACGCATTATTATTGTATATATAATGAGTATTATCTGCATCTGATACACTATCCTTAAATGTCACATCTTTTAGTTCTGCATTGAGTGACTTTGTGTAAGAAGAAGAATCAAGTTTTATTAAATCATAATCTTTATTTGTTTTTGTCACATCAACATTGCTGATAATGTATGATTTAGCTTGAGTCCCATGTATAAAACCTTTTGTAGGGTTTACTTTTATATTCTTTACACCATTAAATACATTGCCATATATCTCAACTGCTGAATTTTCAAAAATAGTCTCATCGCTCTTTATAGTAGAGATAGTGTTTTTACAATTTGTTATAAATGCTGTGTGATTAGAATTTCTAAATGTTCCTTTTATACTATATCCATTTAGACAGATATATACATCTCGAGTTAAAGTTATAGAACCACCTACCAGCTCAATATCTTTTGTCAAATACATGATAGCTGAATTTCCTGCATATGTATTTGTGCCATTGATGTAATCATTAACATTTGTGACATTAGTCGGTATCTTTTCATATGTAGCGTTGACAGTATGGATTCCTTCTATACAATTTGAGTCAGATGCTGCTCCACAAACTTTATGTATGTGTGAAACTTCTACTGGCTGCTGTCCTGGTGCAGTAAAGTATCCTGGAACACCTGAAGTTTTTATTCTATCTATACGAGCATACTCTTCATCAACATGATCAAAACTATAGACCGTCTCTTCTCCACCAACAATATTTGCAGAGTTTACAAACATATTTTTGCCGCCATTACTAATAAGAGCACTCGTAACAAATATATTACTTGCTACTATAGTCTTTAATTCACTACAATTTGCAAACATGTACTGTGCGCTAGAAACTTTGCTGGTATTAAAATTAGTTAGACTCAATGTCTCTATAGCATCACAATTGGCATACATATATGACATATCAGTAACATTACTTGTATCAAAACTTGATGTATCAATATTTGTTGCATTGCTACAGCTTGCAAACATATATGACATGTTGGTGACTTTCTTTGTGTCAAAATTACTTGTATCAATATTAGTAAGACTTAAGCAGCCATCAAACATATGAGACATGTCTGTTGCTCCAGAAGTTACAAAATAACTTATATAGGCTATATAATCTAGAGATTGACAATCTTTAAACATATAAGACATATTTTGAGCATTCAAAGCTTTACGAGAGTCAAGATTTCCAAGTGGTAGATATATATCTGTCACATTTGTGCAGCCTTCAAATATGTGCGACATATCTACAACTTGACTAACACTATCATTGGCACAATATATCGATGTTAAACTTTTACAGCCTTTATACATATAAGATATGTCTGTTGCAGCACTTAAGTCGTATATCACATAACCAATATCTGTAAGAGATCCACAGTCAGCAAACATATAAGAAAAATCTGTCGGAGTTCCTGTACGGAAATAATACATGCTTACACTTGTAAGTTTTTTACAGCCTTCAAACATATGTGCAACAGTTGTAGCTACTCTTGGTCTAAAGTTATTGGCAGTTAGAGTTGTTAGTTCAGAAGAGTTAGCGAACATATAAGACAAATCTGTCACAGCTTCAATGTTGAAAGATGACACATCAATAGTACTATATCCTAATCCTTTAAACATCCCTTTCATATTGGTTACAGATGAAGTGTCAAAAGTTGTCAGATCCAATTTATTGGCCACAGATGCATCTACAACTATACTTAAATACGCATCTTTTCCAGGACCTACATTTTCAAACATATAAGACATATCTGTAGTATCAGTCGTTGTCAAATGCTCTGTACCTACAACTTGAGCAACTCTATGATTTGATACCGCTGGAGTGAAGAGTTTTGATGCATTTTGTCCTATATGTATCTTGCTCCTATAAGGAGATCTTAAAACTAAAGTCTTATGTAATTCGTTAGTTTTTGTGTTCCTATAAACATTGCCAAGGTAAGCTCTTATACCATTTGTTCCTTCTATCTCGCCTAAATCAGTAAAATTACTTGTACCTGTACTTACTTTAGTAAATCCAGATGGTACTGCTGTATTGATATTTAAACTATCTATAGTTGTTTGTTGTCTTATTATTGCTATATCATATATTACATTTTTTTCTTCATCGCCTGATACATTTTTAAATATATCGCCACTTGATAACACGGCAGTTTTATCTGTAAAGTAACCTGGTCTGGTTGTTCCTTCATCAATTCTTGCGTATTCTTTATCTTCATGCGAATAGTCAAATCGTGTATTTTCTCCGCCTATGATGTTTGTGCTATAAGAGAACATGTTTCTATGGTTTTCTACTGAATCTACTGTAAAATCAGCACTTGCAACTATTGTCACAAGCGAAGGGCAATTAGCAAACATATAATCCATATCAGTGACTGAATCTGTCTTAAAGCTACTTACATCAAGCTTCGTCAAATTAGTACATCCGTTAAACATCCCATTCGTAGTTGTCACTTTACTTGTATTAAAACGACTTAAATCTACAGTTTTAAGATTTGTGCAATACTCAAACATTTTTTGCATATTTTCTACATTCGCAGTATTAAATGGGCTTAAGTCTACAGATTCAAGTGACCTATCATTTGAAAATAGACTTGACATATCTGTAACATTACTTGTGTCAAAAGTCTTTCCAAAATCAACTGTCTTAAGATTCCAACAATCTAAAAACATATTATTCATTTTATTGCCCGTGACACCCGAAACATCAAAATCTGAAAAGCTTATAGTTTCAGTTTTTGCATACTCAAACATGCTTGTCATATCTGTCACTTTTTTAGCACCACTTAATTTTACATCCTTTATCCCACAATGATAAAACATATGTGATGCATTTTTTACTTTTGACAAATTTATTTCTTCTATATTTTCAATCTTCTCCAAAGATGAAAACCATTTCCAAGAAGCATTATCTCCATTACTAAATAGATAACTACTATTTTCTGCTGCATATATTAGAGGTTTTTTATCAATTATATCACCGCCAAGATCTAGTCGCGCTGGTGCATAAAGTGTGACAACCGTTCCCTTTCTATAACCAGTAAGGTATCTATTGTCCATGGCTTCACCAGTACTATCTTTTATCTCCCACATCTCATCATAGTCAGTTGGTGCAGAATCTGGATATGCTGATATTTTTATTGAAGTGATATTTTGTGCATAGTCTCCACGAGTACCACCATATTCATACCATCCTGGATTTAATACATAAGCCGCTGCATATTCATATGTAAAGTAACCTGGAGTCCCTTCTCTATCAACCCTTGCATACTCTTTATTTATATGTTGCTCAGAATACCCTGTGTCATTGCCACCTTTTAGACTTGTTGAACCTTCAAACATATGATCGCTTTTATTTATCTTATCAGGATAAGCGAGATCACTAGAATATATACGAACGAGATTTGGCATGCCAGCAAACATATAAGAAGTATTGGTTAATGAAGTAGTTTTTATATCTCGTATGTCTACATTGGTATAAGTTGAATGATAAAACATACCTTCCATAGTGGTTACGCCTGATGTATCAAAAGACTTTAAATCGATTGTGCTTAAATCACCAAGACTACTATCTAAACTCAATAGGCCATCATTATCTACGCCAACATCTTGGAACATATAAGACATATTTTTAACATTGGATGTATCTATGTCATCAAGTCCACAAATCTGGCCGACTCTATATACATACTCTCCAGAATTTTTAGGCTTAAAAAGATATGAAATATCTTCATCAGCAATTAGATTTCCATAATTAGGTCTATAAATAACTACTAACTGATGATTATTGTTTACATCTTTATAATATGCTTTTAATCCATTGGTTCCCTCTATCTCACCTTTATCAGCCCAATCTTTATAAGCTGCACCTGTTGCGGCATTTATTGGTACATCATCTAATGCATCTGGGTAGCCCCAAAAGACAATATCAAAAACTGTATCGTGCTTTGGATTTATATTTTTAAATACATCACCACTATGAAGTATATACTCAAGCGATAGGTAGCCTGGTCTTTCTGTGCCACCATCTACTACAGCATATGTCTTATCGTCATTGCCACTTATATACTTTGTCCCTGCAATACCTACAAGATTACTACAATTATTAAATACATTTGTTCCTGATGCTGTATCACTTATAATAAATGTATTTGAAACTTTAATAGTAGTAAGAGCACTGCATCCATAAAACATATTATTTATATTTGTTGCTTTTCTTGTGTCAAAAGAAGCAAGCTCTAATGCCTTTAGTGATGAGCATCCACTAAACATATATGAAAAATCTAAAACTTCCTTGGTTTTAAGTTTAGATAAGTCAATAGACTCTATCTTTGCTGCGCCATCAAATAAATGGCTCATATTGGTAACACTTTCAGAATTAAAGTTCTTTCCAAGGGTGATGCTCTCTAACGAATTAAGTCCAGCAAACATATATGACATATCGGTAACATTTGAAAAATCCAAATTCGATACATCTAATTTTTCAAGCTTTTTACAGTTGTAGAACATTTTCGATGTATTTGTTAATGTATAAATTATACCATTCTCATCTATTGTATTGACAAATTTTAATATAGACAAGTCAATAAAAGTTGCATTTTCAAATCCTTCAAAGATGCTACTTAAGTCTATAGACCAGTCACCAGCAACACTCCCATAATCACCAACCAAGAAGACATTTTTAATTCTTGATGAAAAATGTATCATAACAGTATTATTGTATACATAGCCATAATACTCTTCACCAGCATAATCCCATTTAAACTCATTAGTTGCTGCATCCATCTTGGCTGTATTGTAAAATTTGATTCCATTAATCTGAGTCTTTGCTATAGATGATGTATACCAATCTTTAGGGATATATAGACTTACACTATCATATATAGTCGTATCTGTACAAGTAAAGTATCCTGGTAGCATGCCACCGTAATCAACTCTTGCGAAAGAACCATCTACATGAGATGCATTGTATTTATATCCACTACCACCAACAAGTGAAGTACAATCTTTAAACATATTAGCTGATGTCTTATCTTTGGCCCAGTCACGCACATTGGTTGCAACTTTTATGGTTGTAAGCTTTGAACAGCCAGCAAAAAGACCTGAGACATCACTTACATTTTTGATATCTAACTTACTAATATCAAGAGATGTCACATTCTTACATTTTGCGAACATCTGACTTATGTCAGTAACTTTATCTAATTTATTCGACCCCAATTTTATAGATGTAACCCCTTCCATACCATAAAATAAACTTTTTGCATTGATAAGGGAATTGGTGTTGAGATGAGATATATCTATTGATTTAATCGCCTTACACCCGCTAAACATCGCTTCCATATCTGTCACATGCTGTGTGTCAAAATGAGTTGTGTCAAGATTTGTGATAGTCTCACAAGCCTTAAACATATATGACATATCTACGACTTTTCCAGTATTAAATTTGCTTATGTCAAGGCTCTTAACCTTTTTACAATTTTCGAACATTTTTTTCATGCTTACTACATT